>Ga0213866_10000062_pt1 | contig 86416 bp, 80 predicted proteins | sample PICome_11_FD_160079 | JGI IMG/M metagenome (GOLD analysis project Ga0213866, IMG submission 160079) | Coastal seawater microbial communities near Pivers Island, North Carolina, United States - PICO284 | ecosystem: Environmental > Aquatic > Marine > Coastal | place: USA: North Carolina... | reverse complement strand
TTGCTGATTTAACTGATGTAGATTTTACTACTAATACACCAACTACTACAAGTGGATTAGTATTAACATCAGATGGTGATAGCACTTACAGTTTCCAACCTGCTGCTGCAGAGTCTACATATCAAGAAAATAAGATAATAGCAACATCAGATGGACAAACTGTTTTTGCATTTGGTACAGCATTCGAAGGTTATAACAGCACGACACCAGCTAATTCTCATTTAGAAATTTACTGGAATGGTTCAAGATTAATTTATGGTCCTAATAATGATTATACAATTACAGCTAATAATGAAATTACTCTTACAAGTGGTACAGGAATCGTAACTGGAGACATAATATTTGCTGTTAGTATATCTAATATGACATTATCAAGGCTATATGGTCCATGAGTGTAAAAAATAAAATTTACAATACTTTTATAAATCAATTTCCTTTAGGTGAAGGGAATCCTGTTATAGATGGAATACCAACACCTGAATCATATTATCAAACATATGTTTTTCCACAATTAGCTAAGATACAAGCCAGTGATGCAGAAGCCGGTGATTATTTTGGTTGGTCAGTAGCAGTTTCTGATACCAGAATTGTAGTAGGTGCACCTAGAGAAGGTATTAATTGGCCTGGTGCAGCTTACATATTTGATATAAATGGAAATCAAATAGCCAAGATACGAGCCAGTGATGCCTATGACGCTGATTGGTTTGGTTGGTCAGTTGCTGTTTCCAATACACGTATTGTAGTAGGAGCCCAGAAAGTCATAGCTACAGATAGCGCTGGTGCAGCTTACATATTTGATATAGATGGAAATCAATTAGCTAAAATACAGGCCAGTGATGCAGAAGACGGTGATCGGTTTAGTTATTCAGTTGCTGTTTCTGATACACATATCGTAGTAGGTGCATACGCAGAATATGCTACTGCTCCTGATGCTGGTGCAGCTTACATATTTGATATAGATGGAAATCAATTAGCTAAAATACAAGCCAGTGATCCAGCAAACAGTGCTCGTTTTGGTTGGTCAGTTGCTGTTTCTGATACAAGGATTGTAGTAGGTGCTTATAATGCTGGTTCAGTTTACATATTTGACATCGATGGAAACGAAATAGCTAAAATAAATGCCAGTGATGCAGAAGCCGGTGATCGATTTGGTTATTCAGTTGCTGTTTCTGATACACATATCGTAGTAGGTGCAGATAGGGAAGATACTACTGCTAATAATGCTGGTTCAGCTTACATATTTGATATAGATGGAAATCAATTAGCTAAAATACAGGCCAGTGATGCAGAAGCCGGTGATCAATTTGGTGAGAAAGTTGCAGTTTCAGATACACGGATTGTAGTTGGTGCACGTTATGAAGATACTACTGCTACAAATGCTGGTGCAGTTTACATATTTGATATAGATGGAAATCAATTAGCCAAAAAACAAGCCAGTGATGCAGAAGACAGTGATAATTTTGGTTATTCAGTTGCTGTTTCTGATACACGAATTGTAGTAGGTGCACCTTTTGAAGATACTACTGCTACTTGGGCTGGTTCAGCTTACATATTTCAAAACGATCTAGTTTATAAATCTGATTATAATAATAACATTAATAATATAAATTTCAATAAACTAAAATATAGGTTTACAGGAAAACTCTAGTGCAAACAAATTTTTCTAATGTAACAAAATCTTTATCGCTTACTGAGTTAGACAATTTACAGTCTTACAAACCAATAGGTCAGCAGTTAAAAAAACTACAAGCATTTGATCCTCCAGGAACCAGTGATGCACAAGGAAATGATTATTTTGGTTCGTCAGTTGCTGTTTCAGATACACGGATTGTAGTAGGTGCACCTAATGAAGATACTACTGCTACACTCGCTGGTTCAGCTTATATATTTGACATTGATGGAAATCAAATAGCTAAGATACAAGCCAGTGATGCTGAACAATATGATCGTTTTGGTCAGTCAGTTGCTGTTTCTAATACAAGGATTGTAGTAGGTGCATGGCTAGAAAACACAGGTGCTACAGGTGCTGGTTCAGCTTATATATTTGACATCAATGGAAACGAAATAAAGAAAATACAAGCATTTGATCCTCCAGGAACCAGTGATGCTGAAGCCGGTGATCGTTTTGGTTATTCAGTTGCTGTTTCCAATGCACGTATTGTAGTAGGTGCATATCAAGAAGATACTGGTGGTTCAAATGCTGGTGCAGCTTACATATTTGACATTGATGGAAATCAAATAGCTAAGATACAAGCCAGTGATATTCAAGCCGGTGATAATTTTGGTCGGTCAGTTGCTGTTTCCAATGCACGTATTGTAGTAGGTGCATATCAAGAAGATACTACTGCTAGTAATGCTGGTTCAGCTTATATATTTGACATCAATGGAAATCAAATAGCTAAGATACAAGCCAGTGATGCACAAGCCACTGATTATTTTGGTTATTCAGTTGCTGTATCTGATACACGGATTGTAGTAGGTGCATATCTAGAAGACACAGGTGGTAGTAGTGCTGGTGCAGCTTACATATTTGACATTGATGGAAATCAAATAGCCAAGATACAAGCCAGTGATATTCAAGCCGGTGATCTTTTTGGTTATTCAGTTGCTGTTTCCGATACACGGATTGTAGTAGGTGCATATCAAGAAGATACTCCTAATACAGATGCTGGTGCAGCTTACATATTTGACGTAAATGGAAATCAAATCGCCAAGATACAAGCTAGTGATATACAATCCCAGGATTATTTTGGTTATTCAGTTGCTGTTTCCGATACACGGATTGTAGTAGGTGCATATAAAGAAGATACTACTGCTACAGATGCTGGTTCAGCTTATATATTTTCTCCTGGTTTTTCTCCCTTTGGAGATTTGTGTGCATACTATGCCCTTGGAGATCCTACAGTCTTAGATACAAATTTCTCCTGGAGTGACTACACATGAGCGGTATTTTAAATGTAGTTCAAAATAGATTTCGTGACCCTTTGACTATTAAAACTTTATCTATTGCAAATGATTTTACAGAATTAAAAAAAATACAAGCCAGTGATGCTGGATTCTTTGATAGTTTTGGTAATGCAGTTGCTGTTTCCGATAACAGAATTGTAGTAGGTGCAGAAGGTGACGATGCCACTGCTAGTAATGCTGGTTCAGCTTATATATTTGACATCAATGGCAACGAGTTAGCTAAAATACAAGCCAGTGATGCACAAGACAGTGATAATTTTGGTTGGTCAGTTGCTGTTTCCAATGCACGTATTGTAGTAGGTGCACCTAATGAAGATACCACTGCTAGTAATGCTGGTTCAGCTTACATATTTGACATCAATGGCACTCAAATAGCTAAAATACAGGCCAGTGATGCTGAAGCCAGTGATAATTTTGGTAGGTCAGTTGCTGTTTCCGATAACAGAATTGTAGTAGGTGCAGAAGGTGAAGATACTACTGCTGATAAGGCTGGTTCAGCTTACATATTTGACATAGATGGGAATCAATTAGCTAAAATACAGGCCAGTGATGCAGAAGCAGATGATCTTTTTGGTTACTCAGTTGCTGTTTCTGATACACGAATTGTAGTAGGTGCACCTCAACAATATATCCCCAATGCTACACCTGCTGGTGTAGCTTACATATTTGACATAGATGGAAATCAAATCGCCAAGATACAAGCCAGTGATGCACAAGCCAGTGATTGGTTTGGTTGGTCAGTAGCAGTTTCCAATACACGGATTGTAGTAGGTGCATATGGAAGATCTACTTACACTGGAGCTGCTTATATATTTGACATAGATGGAAATCAATTAGCTAAAATACAGGCCAGTGATGCACAAGCAAATGATTATTTTGGTTATTCAGTTGCTGTTTCTAATACAAGGATTGTAGTAGGTGCATATGGTGAAGATACAACTGCCAGTATGGCTGGTTCAGCTTACATATTTGACATAGATGGAAATCAATTAGCTAAAATACAAGCCAGTGATGCACAATCCAGTGATAATTTTGGTTATTTAGTTGCTGTTTCTGATATAAGGATTGTAGTAGGTGCACCTAATGAAGATACTACTGCTAGTAATGCTGGTTCAGCTTATATATTTAGGAATTTCCATAACGATTACGATTCTATACCTTGGGAAAAAATTAGACTAAAATATACTGGAGATGTGGAATGAATGCTACGGACTTGAAAAGGAAATATGGTTATTATCCAATAGGTCAGCAGTTAAAAAAAATACAAGCCTTTGATCCTCCAGGAACCAGTGATGCTGAACAATATGATCAATTTGGGGCTGCAGTTGCTGTGTCCAATACACGTATTGTAGTAGGTGCATCTTATGAAGATACTACTGCTATTAATGCTGGTGCAGCTTATATATTTGACATCGATGGAAATCAGCTAGCCAAGATACAAGCCAGTGATGCAGAAGACGATGATATTTTTGGTAGTGCAGTTGCTGTTTCAGATACACGTATTGTAGTAGGTGCACGTCGTGAAAATAATCTTGCTGGTTCAGCTTATATATTTGACATCAATGGCAATCAGCTAGCTAAAATACAAGCCAGCGATGCAGAAGCAGATGATTCTGAGTTTGGTCGCTCAGTTGCTGTTTCTGATACAAGGATTGTAGTAGGTGCACCTTATGAAGATACTGCTGATGCAGATGCTGGTGCAGCTTACATATTTGACATCAATGGAAATCAACTAGCTAAAATACAAGCCAGCGATGCAGAAGCAGATGATGCGTTTGGTAGTGCAGTTGCTGTTTCTGATACAAGGATTGTAGTAGGTGCATGGGGAGAAGATACTACTGCTAGTGCTGCTGGTTCAGCTTACATATTTGACATCAATGGAAACCAGCTAGCTAAGATACAAGCCAGTGATGCACAAGCCAGTGATCTTTTTGGTATGTCAGTTGCTGTGTCCAATACACGTATTGTAGTAGGTGCACAGGCAGAAGATACCACTGCTACAGATGCTGGTGCAGTTTACATATTTGACATCAATGGCAACGGCATAGCTAAAATACAAGCAGATGATGTTGAAGAAAATGATAATTTTGGTCGCTCAGTTGCTGTTTCTGATACACGAATTGTAGTAGGTGCACCTTATGAAGATACAAATGGTAGTAGTGTTGGTTCAGTTTACATATTTGACATCGATGGAAATCAAATAGCTAAAATACAAGCCAATGATGCACAAGCCAGTGATTTTTTTGGTATGTCAGTTGCTGTTTCTGATACACGAATTGTAGTAGGTGCACCTAATGAAGGCACAGGTGCTACTGGTGCTGGTAGTGCTTATATATTTTCTACTGGGTTTTCTCCCTTTGGTGACTTGTGTGCATACTATGACCTTGGAGATCCCACAGTCTTAGATACAAATTTCTCCTGGAGTGACTACTTATATAATCTTTTTATAGCTTATGGAGGTATAGTTACTACATATACAGAAAATAATATTACATATAAATCTCATACATTTCTAAGTACTGATACTTTTACAGTAACAAACGGAAATACAATTGCTGATGTGTTACTTGTAGCAGGTGGAGGCGGGGGATCAAAAGGTGGAGGAGGAGGCGGAGCAGGTGGAGTGTTAGTAGCTAATTCTACTAGTATTAGTGTAGGTACTTATAGTATAACTATAGGACAAGGTGGTGCTGGTGCAGTTCACTATCCTGCTACACAAAGTTCTAATGGACAAGATACTACTGCTTTAAGTTTAACAGCAATAGGTGGCGGACGAGGAGCAGGAGCTAGTTCGGGGGAATTTAGTGCAGGGTCTGGTGGTTCTGGAGGCGGAGGCACAGGCAGTAGATCAGCAGGATCTGGAACTGCAGGGCAAGGAAATAATGGAGAAAATTCTAGTAGTAAGTCAGGAGGAGGAGGAGCAGGTCAACCTGGGGGTAGCAATGGACTAGGTCATGGTGGAGACGGTATACAAAATAGTTATAGAGATGGAACAAATGTATACTATGGCGGAGGTGGTGGCGGATCGTACCCTACACAGCCTGGCTCTCCTGGTGGATTAGGGGGTGGAGGAGCAGGTTCTCAGAGTGGTACAGCTGGTGGAGGAACTGCTAACACTGGAGGTGGCGGTGGCTGTGGTGGTGGTATTGGTAATGGTGGAACAGGTGGATCAGGTATAGTTATAATAAGATATCCGATTTAGATACAAATTTTTCTTGGAATGACTATACATGATTAGAAGGATTATTTCCACGCTAAATACTGTAGTAATTCTTAAGGAGAACACAAGTGGCAGTAGGAAGGATTAGTGGACAGCTTTTAACACCAACACTAGAACGAGATGGAATTGACCTTACCTTTACTAATAACAGCAACACCCTTTTACATTTTGATACGGCAAACAATAGGATAGGTGTTAAAAAAACTAATCCATCGTATGAGTTTGACATTGACGGAACAGTCCAATCTACTACAGTTAGATCAGGAGAAGCAGTTATAGATGATGTCACTATTAATGATAACATTATATCTACTACAGTTGGTAATTTAGAATTTACACCTGCAACGGCTTTTGACAGGGTGATTGTAAATGGAGATATGGAAGTAACTGGCGCAGTAACTACTGCAACAGGTAGCGTAATTCTAGTACAAAATACTCCTCCAACAGGTGCAGTGAACGGTTCTATATGGATGAATTCAGATAATGGTAGATTTTATGTTTACATAGTTGATGTTGACAGCTCGCAATGGATACAACCATCTATTGGTGTAGTTGGAGATTTTGATGTATTTGCCAATGTACAAGTTGGTGCAACTGTTATAAATGCTGTTGGCTCAGACACTGTCACATTTGTAGCAGGAGAAAATATAACTATTTCACCAAATGAAATCAACAACGAAATCACTATAACAGGAATAGGTGTTACTCAAACAGCGGCAATTGCATATACAATAGCATTAGGATAAAATATGGCTTTGAATTTTCCTTTATCGCCTACTGCAGGTGATACATATTCGGCAACTGGTACATTATGGGAATTTGACGGAACGGGTTGGAACATAATTTCTAACAATCCTACCCAATTACAAGTCTTAGGAGGTATAGATAATGTTACAAATAGTCCCCACATTACTGCAAATTTGGTGTTAAAGAGTGCAGGAGATGGTACAACAGTAGGTACCGGAACATACTTTTTTGACAGTCAGATAGATACATTACAAGAATTAAGTAATGTGGACACGACAACAAATTCTCCACTTGTTAGCGGAGACTTAGTGTTAGTAAGCACAACAAATGGGCAATTTGGATTTAAATCAATTGATGATGTAACAAGCACTTACCTCACACCTTCTAATATTAATGCAACAAATGGAGTACAAGCGTATGATGCAAATTTACAGGGTTTCTTAGGCGCTTTTAACCTTCCAACTGGTGCAACCAAAGGCATTTTGACATCAGATGTAAATGGACAAATTACTGTTACAACAAATCCTTTATCAGCATTAAATTGGACATTATCTGTAAATGGGAATAATGATCTTTTGTTTTCTTATCAAGGTTCAGTTGTAGCAAGACTTACTACAAATGGACAATTTTCAGCGTTAAATGATGTAGTTGCATTTGAAAACGCACCAATAACATAAGGAAGAACAATTGGCATTACCTACATCCGGAAGGATAAGCTTTGCTGATATAGCAACATCATTTGGAGCAACACCGCCATATTCTGCAACATCTATTGCCCAATATATATTCCAAACCCCTGGAACACGCCTGCAATTGGCAAGTTCATTCTACGGAAAAGAAGGAGCATCAGTAAGTATAACTACTGGTAACGTAGACGAAGGTTCTGCAATAGAAATTACAGGCACATTTCCTCACAATACAACCGGATCCGGAAAGAATAAATTTCAAATATCAGGATCTTGGGTTCAAAATGCTCCCGGAACTGGTAACACAGCAGATGGATTGGTTTATGACGATTTTGAAGCTTCTCCTGGTGTTTATTATGATTTAACAGAAAGTGGAGGAACATATATTCAATTGGTTGATTTAGGTAATAATATTTATGAATGGCGTTTAGTTAGTAGTGCTGGTACAACAGTTGAAACATTGACTGCTACAGATAGTATAATTTATGACAATTGGCCTTTGTTTTCTGCTGGCGCAATTGCTTGGAATTACGCAACAGGCGGCCCAGTTGCCATAGATGCTGTAAATTATAAATATAGAGCTTATGCTGAATCAGGAACGCAAGGAGTAGTTGCTGGAGGTGTATACACATTAGATACATTTTATTTACAATTCCATCCTACTACTTACAAAGCAAAAATAATTCTAAGAATACGAGCAGATCAAACTGACGAAAACACAGAAACATTTAATGTAACACTTGGATCAGTAGATGAAACTGGAGTTCAGCCCGCTTGGGGTGTGAATACTGTATCGGTATTAATCAACGATACGTCAATTATGCCTAACACAACTGCAAATGCATGGTTGCAAGGAGGATTTTACACTCAAGATTTCCATAAGAGATCATTTTCGACAATGAGCAATGAAGTCACAGCAGGAGCATTAACAACAACAAACAGCGGTGGAGGTTGTGGCGGAACTAACGGGTACTACATGATAGTTTCATGTTATACTGGAGCAAATACAACTAACAGTGATAAAAAAGATTTATCTACTACATCTAATGCGGTTACCTGGGGTAACACAACATATACTCATAATTATGGAATGGCAGACGGCAACGAGACTCAACTAATGTATTACGGAGGTTGGAACGGTAGCAGTAATACTAGACAACAATCTAAGCAGGATTACGCAAGTGCCAGCTCAGCATTATGCGGACAAGGTACAGTAACAGGAACAAGGCACAGTTTTTGTTCAAGTGATTTTATTGATTACATACAAGCAGGAGCAGGAGATAATAATAGTTTTAGAACAAGCGCAACATGGAGGACGACGATGAGTTCTTGTAGTGTTACTGGCGGTCCTGGACTCCCGAGTGTGATGTATGTGATGCAAGCAGCTGGCAATGACACATACAATTGCATAAGTGGCAATCGCGGTAATAATCCTTATACCCCTTTAAACCAGATTAACAGGTATGCTTTTGCAACCAATAGTCAAACAAACAATTGGTTAGCTATTACTGGCATAGACAGCGGAGTAAATATTTCAGATAGAGATGATCAGTGTTTTCATGGCGGATCTACATCCGGATGGCAAAAATTTAGCATAAGCTCTGGAGGATCGGTTGTTTATTTTGGATCAACAAGTGTTACTTCAGGAGCGAAAGCAAGAGGACCAGGCGTATAAGGGACACATGGATTTAATCGAAAAGAAAAAATTTCAACTAGAAAATTTAGAAAAAAATTTAGCACAGTTACAAGAATCATTAGCTCCAATGCTCAACAAAGTTGAACTAATGAAAAGGACTATAGGCACACCGCAAACCAAACATGAATTAGAAATAGGAAATTTACTTTTTAGCGGAGACAGTGTATTAATTTGGTATAAACAATGTTTTAGTCAAATGAACAGTCGTTTAGAAGGAGCTTTAGACAGTTTTTTTAATCTACAAAAACTTAAAATTAAAATTGATAAATTATCTGCAAAAAATAGTTTAACAAAATTAGAAGAAGTAAAACTATTAAAACATCAAACTGATTATGTAAAATTAGAAGGATATGTTCAAAATGCAATGTCTGAAATATCGCATTATAATAATGCAGCAATTAGAATGAAAGAAACATTTAACATACCTGATGAGATAACTGATGATGACATGGACAAAGCTAGTATAGAAGATCATATAAAAACAGCATTCAAACAGGCTGTCCAAGATGTTAGCCAACACGGAGTCATTACTCGAGGAACATTTGGACATTTGGAACAATGGGGTATTCATCCAATGACTGCTAAATTTTATGTTTTTAATTATATTAAAAGTTGCGACGAATTACTACAGCAAGGAAAAACTCCTAATGTTAAACATTTACACAATTTCTTAGAAGAAATGTATCAAATTCATAAAGATTTGTATAAAGATAACAAAACCCGTTTAGGTATATAAAAGATAGGCACATTAAATATACAAAATTGTATATAAAAATCTTTAGATAAATAATACATAATTGCTTTTTAATGAAAGATATTCATGGCTTTAGACATTAAAAATAATAGTGTTGAACTTATAGGAAAAACACCAGTAAATGTTTTACAATCTACAAAAAAAACAACTGTAATAGGCCTTGCTATTACAAATGTATCAAATACCGCAGTAAGTGCGACAGTTTTATTAGAGAATGAGAATAATGTAACAGTTCATTATTTAAAAAATACTATAATTGCATCAGGAACTAGTTTAAGATTAATTTCTACTGGAGAAAAATTAGTTTTAGTTCCGTCAAATACAATCTATGTTCAATCAAGTGTTGAACAATCTTTAGATGTACTTGTAAGTTATGTAACTGTTTAAAAGGATTTTTATGTCATATTTTATTGGAATTACACCGTCAGATATTAATCAAAGTTTTATAAAAAGATATTTTTATGGGTTGCGTAGAAATCAAGACGGAGAGCTGTATTTTATTATTGTTGATCAATTAGGGACAGACGATGATGCACTAATTATAAATGAAATAGGTGCAGGTGAAGATAATTATCCTTTCTTTGAGGAAGGGATTGATTATTTAGAAGGAGTAACTATCAATCATGAAATAGAATATGCAAATTTACGATATCCTCAGTTTAAATGGGATAATCGTTTTTTAAGCTATTATGTTGACGACAATGGTAGATTATCTATTAAAATTAATGCTACTCACACATATGAAGAAGGTGTATCTACAGAAGGTTATTAACAGATGTCAGAATTTAAACTAGAAAGATTTAAGTATAATTGGACAGGTCCATGGTTACCGGCTACTGCTTACAATAGAGACGATGTTGTTAATGTAAACAGTAAAAGTTATATATGTATCAAACAGCATGTTTCTAATGCAGATTTTAACATTGATCTAAAAGCAACGATTCCACAAAGTTCTCCACCAGTTCCAGATCCATATTGGATTTTAATGACTGGCGGTCAGTCATTTGTAGGAAGATGGACTAATAATCAACAGTATGAAGAAGGAGACATTGTATTATTTGACGGATCTTTATGGCTTGCTATATCAGGACATTATTCTACTACGTTTGTTAATGATAACGATAATTGGCAGCTTTTTGTTAATGGACAAGAATATGTAAAAAATTGGATTCCTAATAAAGAATACGGTGCCGGAGCTATTGTAAAATATAATGGACTTAATTATAAATGTGTAATTTCTCATACATCGAGCAATTTTTTAGAAAATAATATTAATGACTGGACATTGTTTACAGATAGTAACATGTTTGTAGGAGATTTTTCAGCTAGCACTTTTTATAAGAAAAATGACTATGTAAATTTTGGCGGTAGTATATATGTAGTACTAGAATCTCACATTAGTGGTAATGAAATTGACCGACATAAATTTGAATTAGTTGTACCTGGTTATGTTTTTGCAGATGTTTGGGACGAAACTGTATATTATGGTGTAGGAGATATTGTTAATTTTGGTGGTACGTTGTATATATGTTTAGTTGAAAACTATGCTGTTTCACCGGCGTCTAATGATGATAGTATATCTTATTGGGAAATTTTACTCGCATCAGTAGCATTTACTGGAGAATTCAGTGTTGAACAGGCTTACAAACCTGGAGATTTAGCTAAAGCAGGCGGCCAAATTTATAGAGCAGTTCAAGTTACAGGTGCAGATCCTTCGTATGACGATCTAGAAGATATAAATTTTTGGAAACTGTTTATACCGGGTCAAAAATGGACAAATTTTTGGAAAAATCAAACTAGATATGTGATTAATGATTTAGTTTATTTTTTAGGTGAAACATGGAGATGCAATACAACACATATTTCAGCAATAGTAAATATTCCTGGCGATAATGGTAAAGGATTTTTTTATTGGGATTTAGTTGTTCAAAGCGGTAGCGAAGCTGGTATGAACAATCCTGGCGATTTATTAACATATGATTTCCAAAGAGAATTTGTAGGCGACACAAGTTCAATTGGACCTACTGCAGTTAATATTGGAGACTACGATCAATTATTATCTATAAATCAAGAATCGAGTGTTTTTTGGAGGACTTTACACCAAACAGAAACCACAGTTGTTTATGTAACACCTACTGGTGTTGATAGTTCGGATAGAGGTTTAGATCCTTATCATCCTTTTAGAACAATCAATTATGCATGTAGATTTGTAGAAACAAGGAACATAATGCCTTGTAAAATTTCTGTTAGTACTGGTCGATATGAAGAAATATTACCAATTGTTGTGCCTAAAATGACAGTAGTAATGGGAGATGAATTAAGAGCTACTAACATAGTTGCAAAAGGTGCAGGAGAAAATAATTCAGCTGTTATATATAATAGTCTTGCATTTGGACGATCGTTATTTACAACATTAATAGCAGGAGATTTACCAGATGTACACAATGAAAATCCTTTTACCCCAGTACCGTTATCAGACGTATTAGATAATCCACAACCGTTAGTTGATTATTATGCTAATTTGACAGATGAAATTACGGATGCTATAGAATTATTATTACAAGGTGAAAACACAAATATTACAATTACAGGAAGTAACAATTTATCAGCAGCTGAATTTATAATTGCAGCAAACTTAATAAAAGATAATGCAAATTTCTTAGCTACTGAATGTATGATTTATAGTAAATCAATTTCATTGACAGTTATTAATGAAGACAAGTTAATAAACGACATGTTGCTTTTCTTAGAAGGATACGAATATGATTTTAGATACGAAGGCAATTACAAAACTCAAAGATACTCAAAATTGTATGTAAATGGTATTATTGGGTCAGAAAAAGAAAACATGTTCCTAGTTAGAGATATTACTGGAGTAAGAAATTGTACAACAGAAGGATTAACAGGAACACTTACAGGCGAGCCTTCCCAAATTCAAACCACACGGGTTTCAGGAGGTGCTTTTGTTAGTTTAGATCCTGGATGGGGACCAGATGATCAATCTGTATGGATTCAAAATCGTTCTCCATATATCCAGGGCGTAACTACTATAGGGGTAGGTTGTATTGGTGCTCATATAGACGGAGACTTACACAATGGCGGTAATCGATCACTTGTAGCAAATGATTTTACCCAAGTGATTAGCGATGGAATAGGAGCTTACATACTCAACAGAGGAAGGGTAGAACTAGTATCGGTATTTACATATTATTGCTTTGTAGGGTACATGGCAGAAAATGGTGGAACAATACGAGCCACAAATGGAAATAACAGTTATGGAGAGTATGGCAGTGTAGCTATAGGAATAGATGATGCTGAAATACCACAAACTGCAACAGTAAATAATCGAACTACACAAGCTTCAGTATACTCTGCTTTTGCAGGAGAAATTTCAGACGATACCGGAGAATTAGATCGGTTACTTATATTTGAATATAGTCATTGTGGAGAAAATTATTTAAATGCTACAGCAACTGTAGTAGGATCTGGTAATTTTGTTAATACTAAATATGATAATTTTAGGCAAGGTGGCATTAAACAAATTAGATTATTAGAACCGCAAGATAGTACACGTATTGGAGGATTAGGTTATACAAATGTTAAAAATAATGCACAAGAAGGTACTGATTCAACCATTTTACTTTCAGCAACTGATTTGCGTACAGCAGAAGATTATGTTGGACAAAGATTAGTTATTACATCTGGACCAGGAACAGGTCAATATGGCTATATTCAAGCATACGATGACGATGAAAATAGTAATGATTATAGGACTGCTACTATTTACAAAGAAAGCGATGACACAGCAGGTTTTGATCACATAGTACCAGGAACAGTTATAGAACCATTATTAACAGCAAGCACTACATATTCTATAGAACCTCGTGTTACAATACCACACCCAGGATATGATACTACGTTATCATCTATCGGTCAATCAAAATTATGGACAGATATTACATGGGGAATTACTACCGAACAATTTTTAATATCTTTAGATTTTGGAGAAGGTGAAACTGATGGTGTTGTTGCTGCCAGAGCTGCTTTAACAATTACAAAAACAGGATCTGTCTACTCAGTTGCTATAGATGATCCTGGTGCAGGTTATGCAGTTGGAGAAACATATACAATTGTTGGATCATCAATAGGCGGAAATGATGAAGAAAATGATCTCAATATTAAAATAACAGAAGTTACAGATGATAGTACGGCAAGTATTGTTGCGTTTGATTTTGACGGCTTAGGTTTACCAGGAAAATTTGTAGTTATTTCGGATGGAAATTTTGTTAGTGTATCTGTAGATGGAGTAAATTGGTCAGAGTATACACTACCAACTATACAGACATGGAATAAAGTAATAAACGGTGACGGAATATTTTTAGCTATTCCAACAGGACAATCAAGTATTATAGCAAGATCGACAACTGCAACTGCTTGGAGTAGTGTTGTTTTACCTTCAACAGTAAATATAAAAGACATTGCGTATGGAGATGGTGTTTTTGTAATTCTAACAAATTCTAATACTTCTTATTATAGCACTAATGGTTCTACATGGTCAACAAGCCTGTTAACAAATGCAATAACTACAGACTGGACAGTAATTACTTACGGTTATGATAAATTTATTGCATTATCTGATGCAGAAGCAATTGCAACAGGTGTGTATGAAAATGGTGTTTTAACATGGACAGTTACTGGCAATATAATACCAGTTAATCCTAACACATCTAATCCTTGTGAATTTAGAAACATGATTTATTCAGCTGGGCACATTTCAGCATTAACAATCGATAATTTGATTGTTACATGTATTACAGAAACTCTAGAAACATGGACAGTTTATGATAATTTACCTTTAGGTAACTGGACTAAAATATCACAAGGCAATGGCCTTTATTTTTTAACTACAACTTACGAAGGAAATTTAATTGGAATATCTGAGGACGGCATAAATTGGAGAACAGAAGAACTACCTTTAGGTACCAACAGATGGAATGCAATATCTTTTGGTTACACAGGAAATACATCATACACATATTGTTGTATTTCTTACAATGACAGTGATTTGGTATTGATAGACACAGGAAAGCGAGCTCTTGCAAGAACAAAAATAGCAAGTAATACAATAGAAGAAGTAGTGATTTGGGATCCTGGAAGTGGTTACAAAGATAATGTTAACTATAGCACAGAAATATTTTATGATAATCAATGGGTTACGCAGGCATTTGTTACCTTAAGATTTGGACTAAATGTTCTTAGTCAACCGTCTTTTATTAATAGAGGTATAGGTTATAGAAGTAGTACCACAAGAGTTACAATTGAAGGTGATGGATTTGCAGATATAATTCCATCAAATGCTGTTGACCTTGTTATAGATGGTTTAGTACGTTATCCAGGACCTGGAGCACAGTTGAGGATAGCTGGAATTTTAGACGAAGATGAAGATCCAGAAGATGAAATTCTAAGGATTCTAACTTTAGTAACAATTACACCTCTTGGCTCTGACGGAACCCTAGCAGGTACATTTAGAGCTCAAATTAGGGTAAGTCCAAAAATTCAAAATAAAGACTTTTTAACTCATGGTAGGTCTGTAGAAATAAGAGAAAGATATTCGCAGTGTAGAGTGACCGGACATGATTTCCTAGATATAGGAACTGGTAATTTCGAACAGACAAATTATCCTGAACTATACGCCGGTGGCGCTTTCTTTATAGCAAAGCCAGAGCAAGAAGTTATAGAATTAGGTGGAGGTAGAGTTTTTTATGTTAGTACCGACCAAGACGGTAATTTTAGAACTGGCGAATTATTTGCGGTAGAGCAAGCTACAGGTATTGTAACAATCAGTGCTGATTTCTTTTCATTAGATGGATTATCTGAATTAAGCTTAGGCGGCGTAAGACTAGGAGGATCAGGAACTGTAATTAGAGAATTTTCAACTGATCCAGTATTCTTTGCAGATTCTGACAACGTTGTTCCTACTCAAAGGGCTATCATACAGTTTATCCAAGAAAGGATTAGTGCAGGAGGCGGAGAAGTTTTAACTAACGAACTTATAGCAGGCCAAGTACGTGTTGGAACAACTGAAAATATAATTAGTACTACAACAGGTTTCAAAGTGAATTTTGATAAAAGAATGGATTTTTATGGTGTATCTAATAAAGGTGTTAAAGGAACACCGTTAGCATTATCATATTACTTGAGAAATTTTGATACCTAACAATTAAGCTAAATATAAGTAATATTGGAGATTTTTAATGGCAGAGTTTAAACTTGGTAGAATTAGGTTTGTATGGAAAAATACATGGACTACTGGCACAACTTATTATAGAGATGATGTTGTTCAAATCGGAGGTAGATTATATATTTGTGTTTTAGGACACACAAGTTTACCGTCATTTTATGACGATTTAGACAGTGCTCCTCCAAAGTGGCAACTGATGGCTGACGGGCAAACCTGGAAAGGTGAATGGCAAAATTCTACTTATTATGTTTACAACGATATAGTTAAATTTGGTGCTGGTTTGTACATTTGTAAAATAGTACATACATCTACTAGCGACTTAGAACAAAATTTAGGTGACGAAATACAAAATTGGGATGTATTTGCTACAGGATTAGAGTGGAAAGGTAATTGGGATATCAATACCACATACAGACCAAATGAAATTGTAAAATATGGTAGCGGGACTTGGGTATGTAACACTGAACATTTATCTGCAGCAAGTAATGCTTCTGGTTTAGAAAATGATCTATCAAAATGGGATAGATTTACTTCAGGTATAGACTGGAAAGGATTATGGACGCCGTCTACTAGATACAAAGTCAATGATGTAGTAAAATACGGAGCTGGATTATATCTATGTAATGAATATCATACATCAGCTACTGAATTTGGAAGCGATAATTTTAAATGGGACACATTTGTAGAAGGAGTAAGCTTCGAAGACGAGTGGGATTCAACAACTACATATCAAGCAGGCGATATTGTGGTTTGGGGCGGTTATCAATACATAGCTCTTATTCAAAATATTAATACACAGCCAACAAGCTCTGCTGTAACCTGGAAAGTTTTTGCAAAAGGTTTTGCATTTAGTGGAGAATGGGGTGCATTAGACAGTGCTCAAGAATATAGAACTGGAAATGTTGTAACTGTAGGAAGTTCTGTTTATGTTGCTACTGCTGATAACAGTGCTATTGAACCTGGGGAAGTTACAGGTTGGGAGAACTATTGGGACTTAATGTCAACAGGTCTACGCTGGAGAGGACAATGGGTAGATGATGGATATTATGTTGTAGGTGATGTTGTTAGATATGATAAATCGTCATATGTGTGTATAGAATCTCACGTAAGTGATGATGATGATTTTTCAACAGAAACAAAAACACCTCCAGGAGGAGGAGCAGAAAATAGTAGACCAGATTTAGATATAACTGGTAGATACTGGAATGTACTTGCAATAGGTTCAGAAACAGATGCACTAGAACAGTTGGGAGATTTAGTATATTACGGTGGTGCTGGTCCTACACGTCTTCCTATAGGAAAAGAAGGTCAAGTTTTAAGAGTATCTGCAGATGCTACACCTGAATGGACATTTTTTGGACAAAATCCAGATGTTTATTATGTGTCAACTACAGGTGTTGATCAACCTGCGCCTATTAGAGGGACAACGATAGAATCTCCTTGGGCAAGTATAAGATATGCTGCCCAACAAATTTTAGACGGAACAAAATATCCTGCTGCAAGACAGATATTAGACCTAAATAGAATTTACATACAAAGAGAAACTGTAGAGTGGACAGATTATCAAATTACACAAGGTAATACACCTTTTACGGCGAATTTTAATTATAATAGAGAAAAATGTGAAAGAGATATTGGTTTTATAGTTGATGCAATTATTCATGATTTAACACATGGCGGAAATGTAAAAGTAAGAGACGTTGGACTAAGTTATATAAGGCAAAGAGGCAATTTTTATCTTTTAAATCAAGCTGCTGAAACAAATGCAAGCATTAATTTTGCACTAGCATTAATGGAAAATGTTGTTAATCAAACCGATCCTTTAGAAATAGAAACATCAGGAACAAATAGTTGGCAAGTTTTCAATGGAGATAATTCTACAGCAGTTGTTCCACAATATAAAAACATAAACTTAGATGTAGAACAGGTATATCCGAGAATAACTGAATTAACAAATATAATTACAACTGCGATAGCAGCAGGTGATGAAACCGGAATTCCAACTAGGATAGAGACTAATACATTGATTAGAGTAGCTACCGGAAAATATTATGAAGTTTTACCTATAATTGTTCCGGCTCAGTGTTGTGTTATGGGAGACGAATTAAGGTCAGTTACTGTGTATCCAAGGAAAGTTGAAAATGGATTAACGCCGGTAACTGATATAAAATATACATATGCTGCTTTAGATCATTTAGAAAATATTTTAGGAGATATTAGTCAAGGGATAACAGTTAATGCAGAATTAGGAAATAATGAATCTCAATTAATAGATTGGCCAATAGGTAGTCCTAGTACAGCTTTAGCAACTACAAAACTAGCAAGAGTAATTAAAAGATTTATTGATCACGGAATTGGAAGAAAAACTGAGGCAGTTTTTCCTGCTACATATTTGCTAGCTGAGCCTGTTTATGGATACGCAAAAGAAAATCTTTTCTTAAATAGAGATTTCATTAAAAGAGAAATTAGAGGTTTTATAGATGCTCAATATCCTGGATTAGCCTATAGCAGAACAAAGTGTTTACAAGATGTTGGTTACGTAATTGATGCAGTTTGCTATGATTTAGTTTACGGTGGAAATTGGCAAACGATAAATGCAGCCTTAGCATATTATGGCGGAGTAACAGGTAATGCTTTGCAAATTAATACAAGTGAGTTGACTGCTACATTAGATGCCTACAGCTATTTACAATCAGTTTTACAAAATGTAGCTATAAACAATACAATTATAAATCCGTATCAAACTGAAATATCACAAATTATTACTATAAATTCAGCTAATGGTACTGTAAGTAATACAATTTTTACATTGATGAATACTTTCATTACTATTGTTACTGACAAAAATAATTTACCTGCTATCACTTATCCAGATTATAGTGCTGCAGCATCCGCATTACAAACAGATGCTTATAATTTAGAAAGCAATTATATTAGTATCCAAGAACAAACTATTGATTTTATAATCAGTAAATTTGGAAGTTTTACATATAGAGGAGAATATTGTAGAAGAGATTTAGGATATATACATGAGGCATTCATGTTAGACTCATCTCTTCAAACAAATTTTTGGGGTATATACACTGGATATGCATACAACAGAGCACAATCAAGTGTTGTAAAGCAAGAACAAGCCCAACAGGAACTATTTGGCGTAGGAGTAATTGCTAGTGAAATAAATGCAGATTATGTGGCCCAAAACAATCCAGATTCATACGGAGCAACCGTTCTAGTTACTGCTAGTCAAAATAATTTAACTACTATATTTAATAATGGCGATGCTAGTGCTCCTGCTGTATCCTATTATAGCATTCCAGGCGGAGTAACAACCCGAGAATACGCTAGACTTCAAATTATAAATAATCGAGATTATATTGTAGATTTTACTGCAAATGCAAACTCGTATTGGCAACAACTAAGTACTGCATTACAAACAAAATGTAAACAAGATTTAGCAAGAACATTAGAATCTTGGGCATTTGACATAAATTATGATCAAACACCAGACGGAGGCGGATGTAATATTGCAACTTTAAATGTTGTTAGAGCATTATATAACAATATAACTGGTGAATCAGTATACGGCACATCAGCAGAACGAGCAGCAAGTGTACAATTATATACAAGTTTAGCTACAAATGTCAAACAAGCTTTCCAAAATACACTAGGCGGTGGAAATCAACCTTACACTGGTTCAGTTGCAGGCGCAACAGAAGATAGTAAAATTGATGTACTACGAGCTATAATTACTGACTCTATAACTGCAAATGATCCGACAACAGTTCCTGCAGCACTACAACCAGACACTAATTGGTTGAGTACCGATCTTGTAACAGCAGTAAATACCATTAATGGTACACTAAAAACTGCTCATATCAACACTGCTTTACAAGATATTACAACTGTATACAGTGGATTTGATTTTAACCATGCAAAATGTTCAAGAGACATAGGTTTGATATTAGATGCTGCTATATATGATTGGTGTTTAGATACAAATTTTGCTTCAATAGTTGCAGCTTACAGTTATGCAAGACTACCTTCAGCAAAAGTATCCGGATATCAAAAAGAAGCTACTATTGCTGCAAATGAATATGTTAGAATTTTGGCAAAAAACATAGTTTCTGAACAAGCAGCGAAAGATCAAATAGATTACACTATAGACTTTGTTAATGATATAATTTTTGGTTTTAACCCAGAAGGAAACAACCGACAAACTGCTGAAAAAGATTTGTATGCAAATAGTAGGATATTAGATTTAAATAAAGAATTTATTGTTGCAGACGTTTTAAACAAAGTTGATAATTATCATGCAGATGTAATTACTGACATAACCGCATCAGACAACACAATGACATTAGCTACTACGCAATGGTTAGAAGTAGGAATGGAAGTTATTATAACTAATACTGATGAATTTGTGTTTCCAGACACATTTACCTTTGATTTTTCAGCTACATACACTATTGGTAGAATTGTAAGTGCAACTAAAATTAGGCTTATTGATCCTACTAATAGTCCTGTAGAATTTGCTAATGATTACACAGGTTTAAATTTAGCGATCCGAACTGCTTACGAATACAACAGAACACTATGTACAAGAGATTTAAAAAGTATAATCCATGGCATGAGATGGGATTTAGTGTATCCGCAACAATGGGAGAGAAGATTTGCTACAAACAGTGTTTTACGTCAGTACGATTTTACATTTAATTTACCTGCATACTACAAATCAAAATTAAGTGCAAGATATTATGTGAACAGTGTGTTAGGTTCTAAAGAAGAAGATATGTACTATCTAAGGAATGCAACCGGATTACGCTTACAGACTGTAGACGGATTAGACGGAGATCTTGATGCTGGAAATTTATTAGGAACACAGAGACCAACAGCAGGAGCTTATGCATCTTTAGACCCAGGTTGGGGACCAGATGACGAATCTGTATGGATAACAACTAGATCACCGTATGTGCAAAATTTAACAACATTTGGACATGCTGCAATAGGACAAAAGATAGATGGTGCATTACATAACGGCGGTAATGATTCAATCGTTTCAAATGATTTTACCCAGGTTATTAGTGACGGTATTGGAGCTTGGATAACAAATAATGGTAGGGCAGAGCTTGTATCTGTGTTTACATACTATTCACACATAGGATACTTGGCAGAAAACGGTGGCAGAATTAGAGCTACTAATGGTAACAACAGTTATGGCAAGTTTGGATCTGTTGCAGAAGGTGTAGACCCTGATGAAACACCCGTAACTGCTGTAGTTGACAATAGATTTCAATTTAACGCTGACATTTCAAATGTCAACGTAACAGGTGACGAAATAATTAATGTAGAATTTTCACATGCAGGAGAAGCTTATACAGAAGCTGTGATAAATGTTTTTGGTGCAGGCATAAATGCATCTACATATACAGATGAATTTAGAGACAGGGCTGTCAATAGGGTAGAGATTACTGATTTAACAGGTGACGAAGAACAATTTGGCGGTAGTGGTTACTTAATTGTTTCAAATACCGCTCAAACTGGAACATTAACAAGTTTAACGCTAGCAGCGACAGACGGTAATCCTGATACAGCATATTCCGGCAAACAAATGAGAATTTTTATTACTGGAGGAACAGGTGTAGGCCAATATGCTATCATTGATACATATAATTCGGGAAGCAAAACTGCAACTGTGGTTAAAAATGATGAAACAACACCTGGTTGGGAACATTTAAATCCAGGTACACCTATTGCCGCACCTAATGCAAGTTCGGTATATCAGATTGAACCTAAAATAACAATTTCAGCACCTCCGTTTAGTACAACTGCAACAGCTTTAAGCGCATCGCAGGATACAACAGACATTACATGGTGTTACACGAGCATAGAATATGTAAACCCAACCCAAGGATTAGTTGTTTCAGACATAGGAGCAGGAGCAACTTTTACAGTTAACAGGGTAGGTAGTAAGTATATAGTCGCAGTAACTAATGGTGGTGCAAACTATGTAACAGGTGACAGTATAACTATCCCAGGGGATCAATTAGGCGGAATGACACCACTGAATGATTTAGAAATAATTGCTTCTGCATGTGATAGCACTACTGGTGCAATTTTAGAATTTGATCAAGAAGGGTTTGGTTGCAGCGGAGATTTTATCGCAGTCGGTAACTCAAGCACAAGCATAGAAAAAAGCACAGACGGTACAACATGGACAAATTTATCTGTTGGAGGAAGTGGACAATCAGGACCAGCAAAAATTGCGAATGCTATTTTATATGACGGATCTAGCGATATTGCAGTAAGTTCAACTGTGATTGTAACTCAGAGCACATCTCAAAATCAAGTATTCCAATCATATGATAATGTTAATTGGGGTGCTGTAGCATTACCAAATGCTTACGATAGCGAACCATACATTACATACGGTCAAGGCAAGTTTTACTTAATGTTTAAAGGATCAAGAGATGTTTTAGTCTCAGACGACGAAGGTAATACTTGGACCCAATATGCAAATGCTTTGCCTGATCAGACCGGTTGGGTAGGAATTACGTTTGGAGCCAATCGCTTAGTAGTTGCTTTAGACGACAGTAATACAATTGCATATGCAGAATATCAAAATCCAAGTTTATGGACAAAAGTCTTACTTACAGATGAATTATTAGCTCCAATTGTAAGGAATTGGAGTGCTATTACATTTGGCGCAAACAGATTTGCAGTTGTATCGCAAGATCAAAATGATCTAATTTATTCATTAGATAGAGGAGAAAGTTGGACGCTTGTAGATTTGCCAGCAGATGGTTCTACTTTAGGAGTTTCTAAGGACATAAAATATGCCCAAGGACAATTTGTTGTAATAGATAACTTGCAAGGCGAAAATATTAGAACTTCTATAGATTGTGCAAATTGGGAATTACGTTCAGTTGTTGCACAAGCAGGCAATAATGGATATAATGCTTTAGGTTTTGGTAATCCAGATTTAGAGCCTGTGTGGATATTAAAAGGATCAGATGTACAAACTCATGTAGTTAGGATGACATTAGGCATGCAAGCATTTGCTCGCCCTAGTATTGCAAATGAAAAAATATTTGCAATAAGAATAGTAGAACCTGGAAGTGGGTACACAAGCGTACCGACTTTAACCGTAACAGATCCTAACAATATCTATGACGTAACTTATACCGTTAAAACAGGTAGCGGAGTTTTAGCTAATCCAACATTCACAAACAGAGGTATAGGGTATGAAGCAGCTAGTGGAAATATCAGCGCAACTGAATCAAATGGATATGCAGAATTTGATCAAAGTGGAATTTTTGTTGCTGTTAGAAGAATGTCTGATGTGCCAGTAGCAGGTTCAAACGTAGTGTTTGATCATTTACCAAATGATGTGTTTAAATTAGTAAATGTTGTAACATTCCTAGGAGCAAATGATGGAGGTTATACTGGATTTTTAAACTTATCACCAGGAATGCCTAGTACTAGTCCTCCCCCAGATAAAACCGCTTTGAATATGAGAATAAGATATTCACAGGTGCGTCTAACAGGACATGACTTCTTAGATATAGGAACTGGTAATTTTGCGAGTACAAATTATCCAGGAGTACCTTTCCAAGATCCAAATCAACAATACGAAACTGTTGAATCTGCTGGCGGTAGAGTATTTTTTACTGCCACTGATCAAGATGGAAACTTTAGGGTAGGTAATCTATTTAATGTAGAACAATCAACAGGTATTGCTACTCTAAATGCAGACGCATTTAATATTGCAGGATTACAAGAATTAAGTTTAGGTGAAGTTACTCTCGGTGGAAGTTCTGCAACAGTAAGTGAATTTTCAACAGATCCGTTTATGACTGCAGATAGTGATTCAGTGATACCAACGCAAAGAGCAATAAAAGCTTATATCGAAGCTCAAATTGGTGGAGGTGGTGCTTCACTTAATGTTAACTCGTTAACTGCAGGTGACATATTTATAAGTACAAATTTAATTTCAACAGTAACTGGTGCAAGTATACAATTTAACGCAACTGCAAACTTCCTTGGAGGTGTGACAGGTATACCATTAGCGCTCAATTACTTTTTAAGATAAATACATTGGAGAAATATTAATGGCAACAGGAATTTTAGGAAATGCAGAGTTAACTGCAGGTGTAGACACATCATTGTATGTTGTACCAGAAACAACATTTTCAGTTATAACTGTAAACTTATGTAACAGAGGATCTGCAAGTGTGTTTTGTAACATTGCAATTTCAGATACAGCAAGTCCTACGACTGCTGAATACTTAGAATTTAATGTAGAATTATTACCATCAGGTAGCATAGAAAGAACAGGAATTGTAGTTAATGCAGACAAACAAATTATTGTTAGAGCAGATGCAGCAAATGTTACAGCATTTGTTTATGGAATAGAGACAACAACGCTATAAAAAGGAAGATTAATGAGAAGAATTACAGTTGGAAAATATCCTATTAACAACTCACTAGTTCATATGTCGCAAAGGATAATGAGCGTTCCAGATTCTCCAACTAAAATTGAGTTTACATCACTTGGATTAGTAGTAGGTGATTCAGCAGGGACTGTGTCAACAGACTCGGAATTTAATATTAATGATAATTTGGCATTAAAATTTAATGCAACTAGTGGCGGTTTTACAGCATTCCAACCAAGTGAGACTGCACAAGATACAACATATATTTTACCGCCACAAGATGGTACAGACACGCAAGCAATAGTTACTGATGGTTCTACAAATTTAAGATGGGAAAGCGTTAAATATCTTTATTCAGTTAAAGTGGGTGGATTTACTGCAGAATCCTGGCAAGCATATTTTGTAAATACAACGGCAGGATTTATTGCTGCAACACTTCCATTAAGTCCTGCAATGGGAGACACTATAAGATTTTTTGATGTAGCTGGTACTTTTGATACAAATCCTTTAGTTTTAGTGCGGAACGGAGAAGTTATAATGGGAGACAATGCAGACATGCAAGTAGATACTGTAAATGCAGCATTTGACATTGTTTACAGCAATTCTACCTACGGCTGGAGGATTATAACAGTATAATGGCAACTTACGAGAGCTATAAAAAAATTAAAACCGAACAATTTATAGACGGAACTGTTACAAATGAAAAATTAGGACCTGATGCTAGACACAGATATTGTGTAAAATGGGTTACAGGAAATCATTGTAGATGCAGTCCTGGATGCTGCTGTTTATGGACTGTTCCTGGCTGTACCCGTCGTGTTTACTGGGAAATGTGGGGAGCAGGTGGAAACGGAACTGGTGCCTGTAGTTGTGATAGATGTCATCATTATCACGGAGCCGGTGGTGGATATTTTAACACAAAAATGATAGACACAGTGCCAGGATGCCAATACACTGTATGCGCAGGCGGTGTTTACAGATGTCTTAGCAGAGAATGTACAGGACTTGCTAACGGATGCACAACTTATGTAAACGGTTACAATCTTAGTAATTTTTGTGCTATAGGAGGTCACTATGCAATAGCTAACACAGATTGGACAAATTATTGTCTTAGCTGCTGGAGCTGTTGTTTGAGTCCGGGAAATAATGGAGGTGATTTTGGATTTGGAAATCATGTAGGTATGTTTGGCGGAATTTTTAATTGTCATTGCCATCATCAATATACTAGACCAACCCCGGCACCGTTCTTAGGAGGTACAGTTGCACACGCCCTTGCAGTGTGTTGGATTAGATGCGGTTGTTGGATCGCACCTCCAGGACATGGAGGTCAGAATGCTCAATCAACATACTGTGGTTCTAGTTGTTGTGGTCAAGGCGGAACAGGTGGGCCAGGAGCAGTAAAAATTACTTTTACATGAGGATATTATGGCAACATATGCAAGTTATAAAAAAGTAAATGGTGATCAATTTTACGATGAAACTATAGCAGATAATAAATTTAATGACACTACATTACACACATTTGGTGTAAAATGGTTTTATGGTTTATTAGGTTTTTGTTCTCCAGGTTGCTGCTGTTTATGGACTGTACCTACACAGGTACAAAGATTACAGTGGGAATTATGGGGTGCAGGTGGTAATGGTGCTGGTGCATGCAGTTGTAATAGATGTCATCATTTCCAGGCTGCAATGGGAGGTACATACTCTGCAAAAACAATTAGCACAGTACAAGGGTGTCAATACTCAGTATGTGCTGCTGGAGTATATCGCTGTCTTAGTAGAGAATGCGAAGCATACTACAACGGATGCACAACTTATGTAAACGGATACAACCTTAGTAATTTTTGTGCTTGCGGCGGTGATAGAGCAAGGGCTAACACAGCGTGGAATGCTGGATGTTTTGGAGTAAATAATTATTGTTTTGGACCAACTCATAATGGTAATGACATGACCATAGCTACACACCGACCAGGCTGGTCTACTGCAAGCGATTATTGTCATTGTCATCCACAAGAAATACATCAAGGCCAAGCTCCAAAAATTGGTGGTTATTCTTCTGGAGGAGTAAGACAATGCTGGATTAGATGTGGTTATTTTGCAGTACCATATGGAACTGGTGGTCAGCGTGCCTTGAATACTTTTTGCGGCAGTAGTTGTTGTGGGCAAGGCGGCACTGGCGGTGGTGGATTAGTAAAAGTAATGTACATTTAGGATATATATTATGGCATCATACAGGAGTTACAAACGTTTACATGGTGATCAAGTTTTAGATAAATCTATTGATACATCACACTTATCAAGTGGAGTTAGATCTACATACTCAACAAAATGGTTTTATGGAACTCCGGATAGGTGTAGTCCGGGCTGTTGTTGTCTATGGACAGTTCCAGGCAGTGTTTGTCAATTAAATTGGGAGTTGTGGGGAGCAGGAGGCAACGGTAACGGAGCCTGTAGTTGTGATAGATGTCATCATACAAAGCCATCTGGTGGTGGATCATATGTGAGCAAGAGTATTAGGTCAACTCCAGGTTGTACATACACAGTTTGTGCTGCAGGAGTTTATCGCTGTCTTAGTAGAGAATGCACAGCCTGTAATGGGTGTACAAGTTATGTAAATGGATATAATTTAAGTAATTTGTGTGCATGTGGAGGAGGACAAGGATATGCAAATACAGATTGGACAGATGGGTGTTTTTCGACCATGCCTTATTGTATTAGACCTGGGTGTGTAGGAACTAGTGCAGATGGTGATTGGGCAATGTACACACATGAAGGTAATTTTCAAGGACAAGCTGCTTTTCAGTATCCTGGCGGTACTTGTCATTGCTGGAAACATATTGGACATAGCACAGGTGCACCGAATTTAAGTAATGGATTGTACGAACAAAATTCAAATTACTGTTGGATAAGATGTGGTTGTTGGACTGTTCCTTATGGAGCTGGTGGACAAAGTGCAACTTCAAACTATTGTGGCCGTTGTTGTGGTCAAGGTGGCACCGGCGGTGGCGGTTTAGTTAAAGTAACATATTTTTAATGGAGAAAATTTTATGGCAATGGTTGAACTAGATTGGGAATTAGCATTACCAAATGAATATTGTATTGATCATTCTTTTAGCCAAGGTAAAACAAGAACATGTACCTATGATGGACCTGATAAATTGTTCTTAATAATAGATAATGATACAGGAAAACAAGGAGCAGGACCATTAACCCAGTTAGAGAAAAATGACGGAAGACCGTTACCTCTAAATTGTAGATATGTAGAAGTAGATTGCATAGCTAATCCAATGATAGGACAATTAATGGGACCTGTTATTGATGAAGCTGAGGAAGATTATACAAGTGAAGTTATACCTCCTGGAGTGGTTGAAGTGCCTGGGTACCGTACTTTTACATATCAAACTCCATTGGTAGCTAGAGATATATGGGATCCACAGACTCTGCATGTAGACGAAAACGATAATGTTACATTCCAAGTAAGATCAACAGATTGGGCAATCTTTGGAACTGAGCTTGATAGAGAACTAACATGGGACGATCTTAGAGCTAAACGAGCAAGTTTATTAAAAAATAGTGATGCTGAAGTAACTGATGATATGCCGCAGAGCTTAAAAGACAAATTTACAGTTTATCGTCAGCGATTGAGAGACTGGCCAAATGTAATGCAAGCAGCCGGTATACCTGTAAAATTTGCTTATAAAATGGAACCAATTGATCCAGCATCTGAAATACCACCGGATGGTGAAGGACCAATAATTCTATAATAGTTGCTATCAAATTACAAAATTATAAATAATTTTTAATTATAAGAGGTAATTTGAGTAAATCTACAGCATTTTTTATCAACGGAGGAGCAGGAAGGACCTTAGCAAGTATTCCTGCTTTTGAAAATTATTATAAAGACAATCCTGAAGACAATTTTATCATAGTTTGTGAATCTGGCACTGATTTTTTTAAAGGTCATCCTATCCTACACAACAAAGCTTACGATGTATGGCACAAAGGACTTTTTGAAAATTTTATTAAAGATCGCATTTGTGTGAGCCCAGAGCCATATAGAGTTTGGGAATATTACAACCAAAAATGTAATATTGCACAAGCATTTGACATAGAAATCAACAAAAAAGGGCTACGAGACTTACATGTACCTAAAATTTATTTTAACAAGCAGGAAATAACATCTGCAGCAAGTGTAATTGACGAAGTGAAAGAAGTTACAGGTTTTGATAAAGTGTTAGTCGTTCAACCATTTGGGAGGTCAGTTGAAACAGTAGGAAAAGATTACATAATAGATTCAACTAGTAGAAGTTTTCAATTAGATAATATTGTTGATATAATTAATCAACTTAGGAAAGAATATGCTGTTATTATAATGTCAGAAATTCCTATCTCTTTTAATCAAGACATAGAACAAAAATATCCAGTTGCAAAACCTCAAATACCAGATATTAGAATTTGGGCAGCTATCCTTGAAATTGCTGATCACTTCCTAGGCTGTGATAGCCTAGGACAGCATATAGTAAAATCATTAGGTAAAACGGCAACAGTTGTACTTGGATCTACGTATCCTATTAACATAAGTTATCCAAACGACAAAAATTTTGATATTATAGACGTAGGACAAGATAAACGCAAATATTCTCCAATTCGAATTTCAATCGATGAAGAAATTGAAAGATTTAATGACGAATCAATGGAGCTATCTAAAAAACAAATAGAGGATATTTTGTCAAGTGTAAGGAAAAGACTAGGAAAAAGTTCAAAAAAACCAGAAATAACTCAAAAAAAAGATTTGCCAAAACTTACATTTAAAGGTAGATAAATGTGGATAGCAGGAATAACAAGAGGTCATAACGGCGGTGTATGTCTAATGCACAATGGACAAATTGTATTTGCAATTGAAGAAGAAAGATTATCTCGCCAAAAATACGACGGCGGTCCTTTTGCTGCAATGACCAAAATATTAGATTATACTGATCATTTAGATTTTTTAGTAATAGCTCACACCCAACCTCTTTCAGAAACTGCCGGTATGGTTGACTATACCGGAGATGATGTGTACACAGGGTTAGCTAGAAAACTTAGATTAATAGAAACCTATCCAGAAAGTAGACCGCATCCACAAGTAATAGATTTAAGCAACATGCATCATAAATTGCATGCTGCTTGTGCTTTCTATAGATCAGGATTTGAATCTGCAACTGCTGTAATAGTTGACGGTGCAGGAACATTCCTAGAAGCTGATTTAGGCACAGGTAGGTCTGAATTATTATTTGAATTGGAAACTATCTTTTCATGTGAATATCCAAATAATTTTAAAACTTTATGGAAGCATGTAGGCGGAAATGGTCCTTTTGTAACACGATATATAGAGGATATGTCCAGTGCAAAATTCCAAGAAGAAGGTAATCACATTTGCATTATAGAATCTGCTTGCGGCTTAGTAAAAATGTATGAAGCAGTAACTAATTATTGTGGATTCCAAGCAATTGAAGCTGGAAAAACAATGGGCTTGTCTTCTTATGGAGCTGAAAATCCTAATATTCCTAGTTTTTTTACTGTAAACGATTTGTATCCAACTGCTAATAAAGATTTATTTATACCTACTTATCCTAACAGTGCTTTAATTAACACACAACCGTACTCTTTTTTATATGATGAAAATTATATCGAATTACACGAATTAACAAAGTTACAAAATAGAAAAGATTTAGCATTTGCAGTTCAAAAAGAAACACAACAAAAAGTTTTAGAATTAATCCTATATGCAGTTGAATTAACTGGAAACAAAAATGTTGTATTAAGTGGCGGTTATGGATTAAATTGTGTTGCAAATTATTATTATTTAGATAAGTTGAAAAAACATGATATTTCTTTGTTTGTAGAACCTATATCAAGCGATGCAGGAACAGCTATTGGTGCAGCAGCTTTTATACATTATCTTAAAACTAATTCAAATAACAAAACAGTAAGTAACAATTTATATCTCGGGTTGCCCACTAATTATACACAAGATAATATTGCAAAACTTGCAAAAAAATATAGTGCAAAAATAAGTGATTGCAACGAATTAGAAATTGTAAATTTACTAATACAAAAAAATATTGTTGCTATTTTCCAGGGTAGGAGTGAAAACGGTCCAAGAGCACTTGGAAATAGATCTTTACTTTTTGATCCTAGATTTAAAGATGGTAAAGATTTTGTTAATAAAGTCAAAAAAAGAGAATATTTTAGACCATTTGCTGGAACAGTCCTTAAAGAACACGCCTCTAATTGGTTTGATATGAAAAGTTTATCAGAAAGTCCGCACATGATGTTTGCGGTAGATGTTTTAGATCATGCAAAAGATCAAATTCCTTCTATAGTACATGTAGATAATACCTGTAGGATACAAACTGTTACAGAAGATCAAAATCCTCATTACTATTCTTTAATAAAATGTTTTTATAATGAAACAAAAGTGCCAATATTATTTAACACAAGTTTTAACTTAGCAGGCGAACCATTAGTTGAAACTTTAGACGATGCATTAGCTACATTGTCTAAGAGTGATATAGAATACTTATATTTGCCAGAATATGAAAAATTAATTACTGTAAAAAATGATAATTAACAATCAAGAAATGATAAATTTATATGATTATGATTTATCACAAGATCAAATTATTATTATAGATGATCTATTTCCTAATTATTTTATAAATCATGTGCATGATTTAGTATTTAATTCTTACAGTTGGTTTTATGGTCATACTAGCAACTATCCAATAGATAAAAATTATGATATAGGAGCTGACGAATCGTGGCTAGAAGTTGCATGTTTGAAACAGCAAATTTATCCTCCAATTAGTGCAATTGCGAATGATTCTTGTTTTCAAATGATTTACAATGCAATTACACATTTAATTCCTTTTGAGTTAGAGTTAGGTGAAATATTAATTAATGGGCAACAATACATACACAACACTGTTCCGCACACAGATTGTTCATGTGATAATGGAATAAGCTGGATATATTATGTAAATAAAAATTGGAATACCCATTGGGGAGGAGAAACACTTATAAAAATAGATAATACTTGGCAAAAAATCACACCAGTTCCAGGTAGAATTTTTTTATTTAAAGGTAATATTCCACATCACGGATTACCACCAAATGAAAACTATAAAGGTTTGCGAGCAACACTGGTATTCAAAACCATGCGGAAAATTCCGCTACCTTCTCCTAAATAATATCATGGTACATAATATTTTTCCAATACCTATTTTTATAGACGAAATAGATTTGGAAAAAATTCAAATAGATGAACAAGAATTTTCAAAGATATGGTTAAGTGAAACTCCTACTACTTTTACTGAAAAACACAATATTACAAATGAAACTTTTGAATATCTTATAGAAATTTTTGTCAAAAATTTAGGTGAAAAATTTATAGGACAGAATCCAAGTTTTGGGCAAATATGGAGGAATAAGTATGATGAGAATGACTGGCAAGATATACATATTCATCCAAAAGCAGCTTGGAGTTTTATAATATACGAAACTGTAGATGTGTCTAATACAGTTTTTATGAATCCCTGTTATAAAGATATACAAAATCATATAGGAACAAACTGTTTAGAATTTCCATTAGATTTTAGACCTAATTTGCCGGCAGGATCAATTATAATTTTTCCAAGTTTTTTAGAACACTATGTAAAACCTGGTGGTAAAGGAACTACAATATCTGGTAATGTTTACATGGATTATAATTAATGGAATTAAGTATTGCTGTTATAGATAATTTTTTGCCAAAACCAGAACTAGTAAGACAACAGGCCTTAAACTTGGATTTTTTTGTAGAAGGATCATTTCCGGGTAAAAGAAGTTTAGCAGCTGATTACCAGTATAGAGAGTTTATAAAACTTAAGATAGAAAATAATTTAAGAATTAATATTATAGAATGGGTTATGGATAGTTTTTGTTTCCAGTTATGTCTAGAAGGAAGTAAAAGTTGGATACATTCAGATAACTGCGATTATGCAGGTGTGTTGTATCTTACACCTAATGCACCTGTTGAAAGCGGAACTAATTTCTTTGAGAATAATAATTTAATCGATTCTATAGGTAATAAATTTAACCGTGCTATTTTTTACAAAGCAAATCAACTGCATTCGAGTAATTTGTCCGGTTTTGGCGATTCTGCAAATACTGGTAGATTAACACAAGTATTCTTTTTTAATGTAAAATAATGCATTCATTTTTTCCATCTTATTTTTTTGAAAAACAAATAGAAAATCATGAAGAAATTTTAGAAATATGGAAACCTTATATCAATGATCAAACATATTTTGATGCGAGTTGGTCTTACGGCACAAGCAAGACTTCTATAAGAAATAAAAAAAATGATTTACTACCATGGAACATATGGTTTGAGTCTATAAATCCTGTATTGCATGATTTTCTAAATCAATTAGAGCCTATTACAAATTTTGAAATAATTTGTGATGAATTTTGGGCAAATATCTATAACAAAGATGAATTTCAAGAACCTCATGATCATACTTTTCCAGGTAGGAGCCTAAGTTTAATATATTTTTTACAGTGTAAAGAAGGTGTAAGCGAATTAGTATTCGAATGTCCTAATTTTAATTTAATTAAGGCTAGCGGGTTAAATAGGATATTCAAACGGTGGGAATATCATCATATAACACCTTATCAAACACAAGGTTTACTACTTGTTTTTCCAAGTTGGATTAACCATTATGTACTACCTGTTAAAAATGTTCCAAGAATTACTTTATCAGCTAATCTTACAATCAAAGAAAAAAAAATAAATGGAAAACAAAATATTTTATGAATTTTATAATTCTTGGATTTTAGAAAGTAAATGGGTTGATTATGAAAAATATTTAAATTTATTTAATAGTAATGAACCAAATAAAGTTACGCCAAGTGTAAGCACAACTGTAAATGGATATCAAATAGGACAAGAATTATCTAATATATCAGAATTAACAAATATTATTAAAAAAGAAGTAAACAATATTTTAACAATAAAAAAATATAGTTACTTAATAAATAATCCTATTATGGCTTGGAGTATAGAATATTATGTTAATGGTTGGAAAGGAATTCACAATCATAATAAAGGTTTAACTGGAGTAACAACAGTTTTATACTTTGATAAAACTGTACAAAAAGGTAATAATGAAGGAAGTTTTTTTGCATTTTGTTATAATAACGTAGGAGATATAGAAGTTAAGTATTGGACACCTTTTCCAGGATTATTATTAGTAATGGATTCTAAAGTATGGCATGGCGCTTATCCTACATTAAATAATAGAAAAGTTTTAGTTATTGATTTTAGTATAGAACATTTATGAGAACACTGTTTGTTGGTTGCAGTCATACAATGGGTTATAATAATACAAACTTAAATCAACCTGTAAATGTATGGCAAAAAAATAATTATGCAGAAATTTACAGTAAAATACATAATAAAAAATGTGTTATTATGGCAAGTGCAGGCGTAGGTAATAGAGCATACCCTAGGTTCCTAGCGCATGCTTTCAACACATACGACGATATAGATGAAGTTTTTTTACAGAGCACATATTGGGGTAGATTTCCTGTTGTGATAAATCCTGACTTAGATTACAAAAAAATATTTCCAATAGATTTTTTCTTGCAAAAAGATCCAAGCAGTGATCTAATTGATCGTTGGAGTATTTCATTAAGTGTCAAAAACAAGTATTTGGAACATTTTATAAAGGCAGGGCCTGAAGATTGGGCAATGTTTCCATACATACGAGATACCGCACCTTGGATTGCCGAACCTGATCCTAGACGTAGTTCTTATCTTTATTTTCAAATGTGGCATTATCAAAATACCCATTTAGAACAAGAAGATTATATGAAAGATATCGCTGTATGCGATATGATTTGCGCCAATAATAACGTGCCTATGTACGTTTGGAATATTAATAACAAATGTTTTATTCCAAAAGAAACATTAAATTTTTTTACTAAACTATCTAAAACATACATAGCTAAGTTTGATTGTGAAACTTATTTGGAAAGTATCGGATACAAAAATATAAAAAAAGAAAAAGTAGATTATGAACACTACAATTATCGTGCGCATGAGTTGATAGCAGAAAAGTATATACCATATATAAGAGAAATACATGATAGACAATTATGACGGAATAGAAGAATATAAAAATGCATATAGTCAAGAATATTGTGAAGAAATAATTAGACATTTTAATATAATGTCGCAAAATAATATTACAAATAAATTGAATGACATACGACGAAACCAAGATGAACGAATTGTTTTTGATTGGGCTCATACCCAAAATATGTATCATTATGATTACAATTTGTGTGGATATTTTTACGAAAATTTAAATAAAATTTATTTTGACGAGTACATAGAAAAGTATTCTATCCTAAAACAAGCCCAAGATCATTCTGCAAAAGGAATGAGTGTACAAAAAACATTACCACATGAAGGATATCATCCGTGGCACAATGAAATTGAAAATATAGGAAGCAGTGTAAGGGTTGTAAATTATATGTTGTATTTGAACGATGTAGACAAAGGCGGAGAGACTGAATTTTTATACCAAGGAAAAAAAATTAAACCAGAACTAGGAAAATTATTAATATTTCCAACTAATTTTATGTATCCACATAGGGGAAATCCTATTTACACAGGAGAAAAATACATAATAACAGGTTGGTATACTTTTGATAAATAATCTTTATAGAAGGAGAACAAAAAAATGCCATTCGCAGTAAAAAAACCACATCCACAACATCCAAATGTAAAAGTTTGGCATACATGGGATCCAGATTTAGACGGGTATGAGGAAGTTAGAAAATGGGTTACAAGAGCTAACGCAGAAAAATGGGTAGCAGAAAATCATCCTAATAAAAATTGTGAAATTGTAGAAATAGGATACGAAGCAGGTCAAGACGAAAACGAAATTGCACAAAAAGAGATTAAGCAAAACGATCCAAACATTAATGGCGGTGTCTTAACCAATTTTACACCATTAGGCGATATTGAAGATTAACTAGGTAAAAAATGTTTATTGGTTAAGATGATAGAATCTTGATACATTTGAGAATTAAATGCCCATTGATTTAACGAATCCCGTGTAATATCCATGTAACTATGACAGGTAATTCCAATGGTGATTCTATCTGTATCTGATTTATTTTTCGGAACCATATGAAACAATTCACATGGAAATATGTGAAGTTGACCTATTATATTTTCTGCTTTTACAGATTTCGTGTTAAATGGTTTGTAAATCACAGTAGGAGTATTTTTTCCAGCAATAAATATATTTGCTGAAAAGCTCCTGCCCATCCTTCCTAGATGGGTATGCCAATCAATACCTTGATTTTTTCTATAGATGTTTATCCAACTTTGACAAATTATAGGCCATTCTAATTCAATTTTTAATTGGGTTAGGCAATCAGCAAATCTGTCAGCAAAAGCAGGAAAAAAAGAGAAAAAGTTATAGTGTTGATAATTTGCAGTAGTAATACTTTGAATGATATCAGGACTTTTATTGTAATCTTGTAAATTATTCTCTATTAGACTATTTTCTAACTGATAACCCCAAGCTGCTATTTCTTTACATTCGTCTTGAGAAAAAAAAGGAACACTTATAACGTTATCAGCAAAAGACATTACCCTGTCCTTACGATAATATGGATACCATATGGTGTTTGAATAGGCTCGTCTAGTAATATGTCTTTTGGCGCTGCATTTACAGCAAAATAAAGCTCCTCGCATACGCCATCTGTTAAATCAAACCAACCTAAATCACCATCTTTATACCAACTTCGATTACACGCACTATTTTCCTTAACGGCAGTAGCCCATGATATTCCACCAGTTTGTAAGTCATGGATAATACGTTTTGCATCTATGACTGCATATGCTAGATCTCTTGAATGGGTAGATTCAATAGCATCTGCATGACTTAATAAAATATGACTGCATCTAACTCTCGGAAAACTCATTTGTTATTTTCTTTAATTATAGTATCTAATGACATCCTCGTTTTATAAATTTGTTCTCTATGATATGTAAATAAATTTGGTCGTAAATCGCCTACTGTTCTAATTCTGTGCGCTTGATCTAAATCAGCAATATATTCTTTTAATTTTTTTAACAAAAGATCAGCTTTATCTCTAGCTTTATCATTTTTTATTTGTCTAATTTTTATTTTATAAAAATTTAAATCTTGGATTATCCTATTAGTTTTTAGTAGTATAGGTAACATTATTTAATAAATTTTTCTTGTAATAATATGTAAATATCTTCTTCGTTATTACTATCGCTTACTTCGTTGATAGATCCATTGCTTGTAGTGCAACAAATTTGATGCGGTGTGAATGCAGGTATATCAATAGTTCCGCCTTCGTCTAAAGATGTTTCTTTAAAATCTCCGTTTGATAAATCAACAAATCTAACTTTAAATTTACCACTATTTACAAAAAAACTTTTGTTTTTATGCTTATGAAAAATCATATCTGTATTACTAATTTTATCAAAAACAAAAATTTTTCCAGTGTAAGTTTTTTGCATTGCCCAATGTAGTTCATACCCCCATGCAGTTTTTTTAACAGAGTTCGTCATTGTTTTTTTCTAATAATTGTATTAAATTTATTACTGTTTGTAATTTTGCTTGATTAATTTTTGTATTTAATGTGTTTCGTAACCCAGGATGTAAAGGCTTTGGCCACATAGAAAGTTTTACCCAAGCATATCCATCATGTTCTTGATTTAAAATAGGTAAAAATTCATTCTCAACTATACACAAATATGTATGGAACAAAAAATAATCATCATTACTAACAAATGTTTCTAAAGGTATAGATTTAATAATATCAATGCAGCCTATTTCTTCTTTTATTTCTCTAACAAGCCCTGTCCACGGTGTTTCACTAGCCTCATTAGTTCCGCCTGCAAGTCCCCATAAATTACCATTCTTACCTTGTGCTCTATGGAGGAATAAAAATCTTTGGCTATTTTTTGCATATAATAATGCCCCACTACAAACAATTTTCTTCATACAGTAGTTATATCAAAATTGGATACGCCAACTGCCATTTGGATACTCACCTTCGTATGACAATACCCATGCGTTGTTTATAAATTTGTATTGGACATTTGTATTTAGGTTTGTAGTGTAAACAGGATCTCCAACATGCTCACTTGCATCAAAAACAATTACCCATTTGCTTCCGTCCCATTCGACTATATCATTAATATCAGCATAAAAATCTGAATTATCATTATTTTTCCAACCGTTGGGGCCGTCAATATTATTTAAATCTCCTAAAGGACTATCTAAAAGTATTAATCGTAACCCAACAAATTTTAGATTTTCTGGATTTGTTTTTGTAGGATCAATTATAAAATCTATTTTAGTTTTATTACCTGTTGGACCAGATATAATTGAATCTGTTGGCAAAGAATCAATATCCCACACGACAAAAAGTTCTTCTGCATTTTTTGGATTTATCGACACGGTACCGATAATATCATTTTCGTATACAGTTTGATATAACCTAATTTCCGTAATATTATCTACATATTGTTCTGGATAATTTAAAAAATATTCTATCCAACTAAAACTACTATTAGGTTTTGTTTTATCTAATAATTTTATTGTAGTGCCAAGGACAAGTAAATCCAAATTCCCTACAGTAGTTGCTACAACCGAATCAACTAAGTCCTTAGATGCAGTTAGGTCTCCATATTCTACAATTTCATTTCCATTTTCATCTATAACAATTTTATGTACTGCGTCAGACTTAAATCGATTTTCTGAATATGCTAATAATTCAGGCATAGTTAAATTTAAATCTACATTATTTGCACTCTCATTAAATATACTTGTGATTATTTGATGAATTATTCCAAGCTTTTTTACCTTAACAGGCATAGAAATATAGATAGGTGTAGACAATGTTAAAGATGCAATATCTATTTCACTTTCTGTACTAGCGCCTATACTTCTACTGCTAAAGTTTATTTGATCTAAATTTAGAACAGATAAACTTGTCCAATCAATAAAATTATCTGTAGTTTGGATTTCTAAACTAGGATTGAACAGCATTAAAATTTGTTCAAGTATTTGTAATTTTTGATCTGTATTACTAGACCAAATATCTACATTCACAGATAACGTGTAGGGACTTGGCATTAATTTTTCTACAGTATAGCCTTTGCCTTTTTTATTATTGTATTCTTTTGTTATAGAATTGTATTCTCTTTCGACTAAATTTGTTTTTCTAACAAATGTACTGTCACCAGTTCTTTGCCTATCCATTTCTAAGTTCGTTATGTAAACAGACATTTTAGGAACACTTAAAATTTTTAATTCTGAATTATCTTTTAGAATACTTCCTACTTGCCTAGCCAAATCTCCATAAACTACAGGAATTTTCTTTATATTTCCATCTATATCTTTGTGAGAAAAATTACTAAAGACCCTAACAATCTGTGTAATATATCTTCTTATTTGACCATCATAAAAATGTAACATACTTACTATCCTTAGACATTATCAGGTTTTGCACGTAAAGCTTGACTGAGGCTTTGCCGTTCATCAAATGTCTCATCTCCTATTGTTGTCTGATTTGTATTATTCACAAAACTTGTTCTGTGCGTTTGCCTATCATCTGTATTACTTAGTGTCATTCTACTTACATCTTCTATTTTTCTCCACTGGTAACCATCAAATCTAAACAATCGTTGTGGTTTTGTATCTGTACGTAAATAATAATCACCTTCTATACTTCCATCCGGAAATTCAATACCATATCCGAAATATTCTCCATTTGGTGGTATACCATCACCAGTTAAATATCCAATATATCCATTTCTTTCTGGGGTTTGCATTACACGATCAGCTAATTCATTAATTGTGCTTGCATCTAATGTTGTTATGTCAGCAGTAACAATATTTACACTGCCGTCTTCTTTCCTTGCAACAGTAAATAAATGCGATACATCATATCCAGACAATTTAGCATTAACTTCTGCTTGAGCAACAACAGCGTCGTTTATTTGCATGTCCGTTTCATATGTTGATAACAAGTCTCTCAAACTACCTGCTGCAGGAGCTTCTTCATCCATTGGAAGATCTAATATATCTTTAAATTCTTGACTATCAACAATTTGTTTACATTTTAATCTATATAGATGAGGATACCATGTAGGACTATATCCTTCTGCTGCTCTACTTATTTCTTCAACAACATAGTAACTTTTTAAAGCAATTTGAAAGTCATTTGCAGCATACTCATCTTTCATATGTGGTAATTCAATCACATCTCCGCTCATAATTTTCCTACCAATGGTTTTTACCACACTGTTTATATGAACTGTTAAAAATATTGTATCATTACTAAGGAATAATCCAAATTGACTTAGATTAAAATCTATATCTTGTACATTATAAATACCGCGAATTCTATAGATGTTTTCATCGTATTTTCTATCACGATTTTCTAAAAATAACAAATCTTGTATATTTGTTTCTCTTACAGCATCGTAATGCGGCACATCATTTGTACTTTCTTCTAAGCTTGGATTTTTTGGACCAAGATATTTGTGTAAATGTAAATCGGTCCCCCCAACTGTAAACATTTCTAAAATTCTTGCATCTATAAAATTGTAATCATTACCTTTTGTAGGTTTGTATAAAGATATTCTAGGCATATTGTATTTATCGTCGATAAATACAATAGGAGACCTAAAAATATGACTGAAATAGCTACGTTAAGACAAGAAGTTTACGATTACATTCACAACATGTTAGGTGGAGGAATGGTAGATGTAGAACTTGACCCTGTACATTATGAAACTGCATTAGACAAAGCTTTATCAAGATATAGGCAACGGAATGAAAATAGTACAGAAGAAAGTTATTTTTTTATGCCAACTATTGTAGATCAAAACACCTATACACTTCCAAAAGAAATTTTAGAGGTAAGACGCATATTTAGACGAAGTATAGGATCTAGAACAGGCGGCGGTGACGGTGGTAGTATATTTGAGCCATTTAACTTAGCATATACAAATACCTATTTACTTGCAAGTTCTAATTTAGGCGGTTTAGCAACCTATGATTTTTTTAGTCAATTCCAAGAACTTGTAGGAAGGATGTTTGGATCTTTTATAGAATTCAATTGGAATAGGACACGTCATGTCTTAACAATACTACAACGACCTAGAGCAGAAGAAACGTTATTACTAGAGTGTTATAACTACAGACCAGACGATCAATTATTAAGTGATTATATGGGTAATGTTTGGATAAAAGACTATGCTTTAGCAATGTGTAAAATGATGCTTGGCGAAGCACGATCTAAATTTGCTACAATAGCCGGACCACAAGGCGGTGGACAACTGAATGGTGATGCATTAAAAGCCGAAGCACAAGCAGAAATGGAAAAATTAGAACAAGAAATTTCTACAGCAGTTGCAGGCGGTACAGGATATGGATTTATTATAGGCTAGAAATCTGGTATTAAATCTCCTTGCTTCCATTTTACTCCTTCTTTGTGTAAAATACGTTGACAATTTGCACAAATTGTTTTTAAGTTAGAAAATCTACAATTTTGTAAATTTCCATCTATATGATAGACATTAAATTGTTCTGGATACGGACTAGTAAATTTACATTTTTCACAAAAATTTTTTTTTGTGTATCCGCTAAATTTCCACTTAGGTATTCCTACGCCTAGACTTGATGATTTCAAGCAAGTATCGCATTTCTTCCTATAATATATTTTATTATTTTTTTTATAGTTGATTGCTGCAGGTCTAAAACCACAAATACATAAAGGTCTCATATAATATTTACCATACCTTTTGTATACCTTTTTATACTGGTTATCCAACTCAATTTTTCTTAAATCCAACTAAATACTATTAATAGAATTAGCCTAATAGGAGAATAACATGGCACTAGTATCACCAGGAGTAGAAGTAAAAGTTGTTGACGAGAGTTTTTATATACCAGCACAACAAGGAACAGTTCCGGCACTGTTTATTGCAACGGCAAGTAACAAGCCTAATGGTGCAGGTACAGGAATTGCAAGAGGAACATTAAATGCAAATGCAGGAATACCTTATTTGATTACATCACAACGAGATTTAGTTGACACATTTGGAGATCCGATATTCCAAATTGATGCCAACAACAACCCGATACATGCAAGCGAATTAAACGAATATGGGCTGCAAGCAGCATATTCATATCTAGGAATAGCCAACAGCGCATGGGTAGTAAGAGCAGACATTGATCTAAATCAGATTGAGGCAAGTTCTACAGCACCTGGATCTGATCCAACCGATGGTGCTTATTGGCTGGACACTAGTACTACAATTTGGGGTGTGCAAGAATGGAACGGAGCTAGTATATTAAATGGAGGACAAAATTTTACATACAAAAAAGCAATCGTTATTACTGACGATTCTTTAACTTCAAATACAGGATCTGTTGAAACAAACGGGTTCTCAGGCGTAATACCTTCTAAAAGTGTTGGCAACGTGGGCTCATATGCTGTTGTTGCAACCTCTACACTAAATAAAACATTTTATAGGAATAATACAGGAACATGGGTACTAGTAGGAAGTGGAGCATGGAGTAAAAGCTGGCCTACACTACAAGGTAGCGAAGTATTTACAATATCAGGAGTCCAGGCAGCATCATTTACTATTACTGTTATAAGTGCAGAGGGTCATGCATTATCAGGAGACCCGCAGGTTATTAATGTTACTAGTGGGGATACAGCTTCAGACGTTGCTGACACCATTAACACCGTTTTTTCATTAACTCCAGTTGTATCGGCTGCTGCTGTAAACGGTAAATTAGAAATTTATGTTAATAGCTATTGGAATAACCAAGAATGGACGACCATGGCAATAGCAAGTACTGCATCTGCTGACATAGATCCGGAATCAGATATTGGTTTTACAGATGGCACTTATTATCCGCCTAAACTGCAAATTTCTAAGCATACAGATATTCCAGATTATAAACTTTCCGCTACGCAACCTCGTCCTTCCGGTAGTGTATGGATCAAAATAACAGAACCTAATCAAGGAATTAAAATAGATTTAAAAACTTGGAATGATGCGGTTAAATTATGGGACACAAACACAGTAAATGTTTACAAATCAAACGCCGAAGCATTGTATAATTTAGACATTGCAGGAGGTGGGTCAAATCTGCAAATGACTGACGTCTATATGCAAACCGATGTATCAGCTGGAGCGTTGCCAACAGCTATACATAAATTAATGAAAAGAATGGACACAGGTCCTACAACGATTACAGGCAGTATTATAATAGATGGGTCAATTGGAGCTGGTTCAAAATCATTTACTATCCAAGGAACTGAAAAAGCAACTGCTAATTATAGCGATATAATTACAGTAACTGCAACATATAACGGATTATCAACAGATTCAACACTATTGGCTGGTGCAATAAACGATGCAAATGTTCCTAATGTTACAGCTTCTGTAACTAATACTAATCGTGTAGTGATAAGTCATGCGCTAGGTGGAGAAATTAAATTTGTAGATACTGACAGTGTTTTAGCATCAGCAGGATTTACTGTTTATGTTGATGCTGCTAATGGTACACCAAATTTATATTACCAACAAGGTTACAGTAATGCTATGTATTTGCAAGCAAGCTTATGGAATGTACTAACTTATGTAGCATCAGATGATCAACCATTAGGAGATACAGAAGAAGGGCAACTATGGTATAGCTCAACTGTAGACGAAATAGATATCTTAGTCCATAATGGTTCTGAGTTTGTAGGACTATTGTATAACGGAGGTGCTGTAGGTGCTGCAAGTCCTTATTATAATGTAGATACTGCTTTGCAAACAGATCCAGCAGGACCTATTGTTTCAGCAACTATGCCATTGTTACAAAGTGACAATACAGCACTTGTTACTGGAGACCTTTGGGTTGACACTTCGGATATTGATAATTATCCTAAACTTTATAAATTTAATGCAGCAAGAACAGATCTACCTTTGGTAAAAAGATGGTTTGAATTAGACACTTCAGATCAAACAACTGAAGAAGGTGTATTATTTGCTGACGCAAGATATAATACTGCAGGGAGCAATAGCGACGAACCAGGAGATATAAAAGATTTATTATCAAGTGATTTTGTTGATCCAGACAGTCCAGATCCGGCATTATATCCAAAAGGAATGTTATTGGTTAACACAAGACGTAGCGGATTTAATGTGAAAAAATATCAAAAATCTTATATTGATACTGCAGAAAAAAATATTAGATATAATGATGAATCAATGAGTAACTATGCTCCTGCTAGATGGACAACAGAGTCAGGAAATCAAGAGGACGGATCAGGAACTTTTGGTCGCCATGCTCAAAGAAAAGTAGTTGTCCAAAGATTACAAGCTGAAGTTAACAGCAACCAAGATATAAGAGACGATGAATCTAGATTATTTAATTTATTAAGTTGTCCAGGTTATCCTGAGCTTACTAATGAATTAGTGTCACTAAACTATGATAGAAATTTGTCCGCATTTATAATTGCTGATACACCGTTTAGATTACAACCTAATGGTACTGTGTTAAATAATTGGGCTACAAATGTAAATTTAGCATTAGAAGACAACATAAACGGAGTTGTAACTGCTGATCCATACGTTGGAATGTACTACCCAAGTGGATTTACAAGTGACAATTTCGGAAATAATGTTGTTGTACCTCCTAGTCATATGATGTTGCGCACCATAGCCCTTAGCGATCAAGTATCTTATCCGTGGTTTGCACCTGCTGGTGTAAGACGAGGAACAATAACAAACGCTAGCTCAACAGGTTACATAACTGATGAAGGTGAGTTTAAGGCAATTGCACTTAATGAAGGTTTACGAGACATATTGTATACAAATAACATTAATCCGATAACATTTGTAACTGGAGCGGGGCTTATTACTTATGGCCAAAAAACTAGACAATTAACTGCAAGTGCTTTAGATAGAATAAATGTTGCTAGGTTAATCATATATTTAAGAGGAGTGCTAAAAATTGCAACTAAACCTTATCTATTTGAGCCAAATGATCAACAAACAAGAGATGAAGTTAAAGCGATTATTGAAACTATCTTTATAGAACTTGTTGCGCTTAGAGGTATATATGATTACTTAATTGTTTGTGATACTAGTAATAATACACCTGCTAGAATTGACCGAGGTGAGTTGCACATTGATATAGCAATCGAACCCGTAAAAGCTTTAGAATTTATATATATTCCTTTAAGGATTAAAAATACTGGCGAAATTTCAGGTTTATAATAAGATAAATATTACAAATAGGAGATTTTATGTCTAGTTTAAATAATTTTGGTGTTATAGTAGGCACGGGTGATGACGCAGGGGTTAGTGCCTTATTAATGCCAAAATTACAATATCGTTTTAGGGTCGTAGTAACGGGATTTGGTTCTACTACGTCCCTAAGTCAAGAATTTACTAAACAGGTAATTGATGCACAAAAACCCACTGTAAATTTTGACAAAATTACACTTGATATATATAATTCTAGAGTTCATCTTGCAGGAAAGCATAATTGGGAACCTATAACAATTAATTTACTAGATGATGCACAAAAAAATATACAAAAGGTAGTAGGAGAACAATTACAAAAGCAATTTGATTTTTTCGAACAATCTAGTGCTGCAGCAGGAGGAGATTACAAGTTTACGCTCGTTTTAAATGTATTAGACGGTGGAAAAGGTAATGGTAAAAATGCTTATCATAAACCAGAGGAGTTAGAAGCCTTTACGTTATTGGGATGTTGGATAGAAAGTGCCAGTTATAATTCTTTGAATTATGCTGAGTCCGGACCACAAACTATTAGCCTAACGATATGTTACGATAATGCTGTACAAACAGATAGCGTACGGAAGGGTGCAGGAATAGGCAGTGCTTTAAGTTCTGCGATTAATACCTATACAACTGACCCCACTACCCAGCAAACAACCTTTTCAACTTCAAGTACCGGACTAAGCACAGGTGTTTCAGCAGGATAATAATGATCCTGAACTTGCCGGAGAAGATGTAATCACTCCTGGCTAAAACAGAATAGGGTAAAATTTATTAAGGAGATAAAAAAATGCCAACAGCAAGTTTGAACAATTTTGGAGTTGTAGGAAATAATGAGGATACGGACGGCGCATTACTTATGCCTAAACTCCAATACAGATACAGGGTAATATTGACTAAATTTGGATCCGACAGCGACGGTACTGGAGATTCAACTTATCTAACCCAACAAGTAATTGATGTATCAAAACCTAATGTAAGTTTTGATGATATTACATTAGATACTTATAATTCAAGGATTTATTTAGCTGGAAAAACTACATGGGAGCCAATTACCTTAAATGTTAGAGATGATATATCTAATAAAGTCCAAAATGCAGTGGGAGAACAATTACAAAAGCAATTTGATTTTTTCGAACAATCTAGTGCTGCAACTGGAAGTGATTATAAGTTTACTATGAGGATAGAAATTTTAGACGGAGGAAATTCAGCGTCAGGGGGATACCATGATGTATATGTAATAGAAACCTTTACGTTAATGGGATGCTACATTCAAAGTGTAAACTACAATTCATTGAACTATGCCGAGTCAGCAGCAAATACTATTTCTTTGACCATCAGATATGACAATGCATTGCAATCCGCGCATACTGATAATCCGGGTGTAGGTAAGAAACTTTCTACACCAACAACAAACACTACTACTTCAACAGGGTAACCTAAAAGGATAATATGGACGTATTAGGTTATTTACAGGGAGTAGCAGAAAGTGCGTTAAATCCTAAAGGAAACTTAGGCGACGCACGTCATGCTGATAAGACGTTTGTAAAGAATACTTATAGGCTTGCTCCCAAAACCAAATTCCTATATCATGTAGCTTTTACTTTCTCTCCTGCATTGAGAGAAACACTTCCTACTTGGGATGCTAAAAAACATGATTTAGAAAGTGGATTGTTAGTTAAAAATGCCCAATTGCCTACTTTTACATCAAATGTAGAAACAAAAAAAAAGTATAATAGGACAAAACACATTCAAACAGGGATAACCTATAATCCAGTTACAATTAATTTCCATGATGATAATCAAGGGATAATAAGCGGAATGCTCGAAGCATACTATCGTTATTACTTTCTAGATGGTAATTATGACGTTAAGCCAGAAGCTTACAATAAACTGTATGGAGCAAGAGATAGCACTTATCAAAATAGCAAGCGAAATACAGACTTATTTGGATATCATAGAGGAGTTACAAATCCTTTTTTTATTAACATTCAAATGAGTCAACTTACTAGACAAACTTATACAACTTTTACACTCGTTAATCCTATAATAACTGAATTAGGCTACGGTTCTGTCGATGCATCTGCTGGTGGAGAAACTAATGAATTAAGTATAACTGTTTCATATGAAACGGTATGGATGGATAGAGGTGGAGTAAATGAAGGACAAATACCAAAAGGATTTGCACAAGTGGGTCATTACGATTACTTACCAAGTCCATTGTCTCTAGCAGGAGGAGGAACTGCAAGTTTTGGAGCTGTTTTATCCGGAGGAGTAGATTTATTTGATTATGCTACAACAGGACAAGGATTTAAAAATCCAGTGCAAGCTGCTTTAGCAGGTATAAATTTAGCACGAAATATACAAAATTTAGACCCTAGTTCTTTAGGACAAGAACTACAAGGTTTCGCAGAAGGAAAAGCAGCAGATTTTATTGAAAATTCAGTAAGCGGTGTACCTAATGCACAATTTCCATAGTAAAAAGGTTACAAATGTCTAATTTACCTACAAAAACAATAACGGATGATCATAAAATAGTGCAATTTTTTGACAATTATTTTACAAAACCGTTAGAATTTTCTGCGAGTGATTTTGATGCAACCGTAGGATTTTTTACTCAACGGAATTTTGAAATAAGTGCAGCTAAAACTATTAGCCAAGTTCTTCTTAATCAAGCAAAATTAGAAGGAATAAAAATATTTCAACTTTTAGACACGTTAAAAATTTTACCTAATAATCGACTAAGTTTTATTATAACAAAGATATTGAACAGCAGCAGAGATAGGACATCACAATTGGGTTATCGATCTCCTGTAACTGATAAATTATTTGAATTACGAAATATAAATGATCCTATTACTGCAGGCATAGCTGAATTTATCGTACTAGACGAAGAAGAAACTACAGATACAAATTACATGAATTTTGATTACGTAGAACCAGGATATGTAGAATAATGGCTATAATACTAAGATTAAACAAAAGCGAAGCACTTACTTTTGAAGAACTTGATGGAAATTTTACCGACTTAAATTCTCGCACAGTTGCTTTAGAAAATTCACAAAACAATTGGAACACTGCTTATACTTGGGGTAATCATGCTTTGGCTGGTTACTTAACTTTTTACCAAGAAACAGATCCTGTTTTTGAAGCAAGCGCAGCAAGTGAAATATCGACACAAAATATTAATAATTGGTCAACAGCTTACAACTGGGGTAATCATGCCAATGCAGGCTATCTTACTACCTTACCTGATATAAGTTTAGGATCATTACAAGATGTTGATCTTACAGATAGTCCTGACACCAACCAATTGTTAAAATGGAATGGAACAGCTTGGGTAGCATCTACATTTGCCTACACAGAAACTGATCCAGTTTTTACCCAAAGCCCTGCAGCAGGAATTGGAAATACTGAAATTTCTAATTGGAATACAGCTTACAGTTGGGGAGATCACTCAACTGCTGGATATTTAACGACAGGTACTGCTGTATCTATTTCTGATACAGCTCCCGTGACTGCTGCTAATGGGGATCTTTGGTGGAATTCAAGCAACGGCTTACTAAAAATTTATTACAATGACGGTACAAGTTTGCAATGGGTTGATGCCACACCACAAGGTGGTTCCAGTCCTTCACAAAGTTCACCAACTGCAATCGGTTGTATTAATATGAATGGTAACAATCCAACATGGATGGGCACAACCGGTTATACTGTATCAAAGTCCGGCGGTGACGGATCAGCTCAAGGTTTAGATGTTGTATATACCCTTACATTTCCATCTCCTTACTCTGCTAGAACAGATTACATTGTAAATGCGTCTTATGATGGTACTAACTGGACAGCAGGAAATGGAGTACAAATTAGCACAACAAGATTTGTTGACAGAGTTGAATTTATAATTAGACGTTGGAATGAAACTCCATTAGATTTAGGCGAAATCATGATAATTATTCATGATTTATGAGAAAAGGAATAGATAAACATGGCAATTAATTTTCCAAATTCACCAGTACTTAACGATACTCTTACAGTAGGTGATATAACTTGGACATGGGACGGAACTACTTGGACTTCCGCAGCAACTCCATATACTTTACCTATTGCAACTAATACTGTTTTAGGTGGTGTAAAGCAAGGTACAAATATAACAATAGATGTAGATGGTGTAATAAGTGCAACCGCAACCGGAGATGTTACAAAAGCAGCAAGTTCAACTGATAATGCTATTGTACGGTTTGATGGCACAACTGGTGATACACTGCAAAATTCTGCTATAACAATCGACGATACTGGTAATCTAGTAACAACTGGCCAATTATGGTATTCAAACGTCTTTGCAGATTTTAACACCTTAGATACGACAGTAAATGCAAGCACCTATCATGGAATGTTTGCCCACGCTCACACAGAAGGTCATGCATATTTTGCTCATAGCGGCAACTGGAAACAAATACTAGATATTGATGCAGTATTAAACGACTTGTCTGATACAAATATTACTACAGTTCAAAGTGGACAATTCCTAAAATGGAGTGGTACACAATGGATAAACGATGACTTTTCAACATCAGGAACACTAAGTTTTAGTGCCTTAGAAACTTCAGGAACTGGTACTATAACTTTAGATAGTGCAAGTACCTTAACATTGAATTCTGCAGACGGAACTAGAGTAATTGGCGGTGCTTTTAGACCACCTGTTTTAACTACTACAGAAAGAAATGCTTTAACTGCAGGCAATGGTGATATTATATACAATGTAACCGACAACAAATTCCAAGGTTACGAAAATGGTGCTTGGGTAAACTTAATATAAGAAAATTATGGAAAAAGAATACGTAGTAATTGTTAAAAAGGGTGTTGATTTAGAAGCATTTGATGCGGAACTTGCAGCATCGTCTGGGGAAGGACCAATACCTAATCGTACAGTCGCTATAGCAAATCCACGATTAGGTTCAAGAAGAATGACCCATTGGATGCTTACAGATCAAGAAGCAAATGATCTAAGGGCTGATCCAAGAGTGTATGCAGTTGAAATTCCTGCACAGGATAGAGACGACATTCAAATCGGCTTTGCTGAAACACAGGAAGGGTCGTTTTACAGAGGTGAAAATAATAATACAGACGTAAACTGGGGATTACGTCGGATGATAGAAGAAATAAATACGTGGAACAACGGAACAACAATTACCGGCGGTTATCAATATGCTTTAACTGGTAAAGGTGTAGATGTAGTGATTATGGATTCTGGAATCGAACCAGGACATCCGGAATGGGAAGATTCAGAAGGAAATACAAGATTAGTTGAGATAGATTGGTATACAGCAAGCGGGTTATCCGGAACTCAAAGCGCAAACCACTACAGAGACTTTGACGGTCACGGAACACATTGTGCTGGTATAGCAGCAGGTAAAACATACGGTTGGGCAAAAGAAGCCGCAATTTACTCTGTAAAAGTCAATGGGCTAGAAGGCAGTGGAGACGGCGGTACCGGCATATCTTACTCAGATGTGTATGATGTTGTTCGTTTATGGCACACAAAAAAGAATGACCCATTAGATCCTGCCTACACTGGTAGACCTACGGTTGTTAATATGAGTTTTGGTTTTAGTGCATATCTTACTAGTCAACCTACATCTGGAAATTATAGAGGTACTGCATGGACATACAGTACCGAAACAGACAGTGATCTTGTGAATAATTACGGAATTTGTGAAAGAATATTTGGTAGTGGTACACCTTTTAGAATCTTTCCAGGACAAGATGCCCCTACAGATGTTGAAGTAGAAGAATTAATTGATGCTGGTGTAACAGTTTGTATAGCCGCAGGTAATCATTGTCATAAATCAGACGTAGTAGGAGGTTTAGACTATGACAATTCTTGTGTAGTTACAACAACCCGTTATTACCATCGACCTAGCAGCCCGTATGATGCAAGAGCATTTTTTGTAGGTAATTTGAGTTCTAGTCAATATTTTAATACCACTTATCTAGATCAAACAGCAACAAGCTCTGCGCGAGGTCCTGCAGTAAATATATTTGCGCCCGGAACTGACATTATGGCTTCTGCACCTACAACTTATGACTCAAATAGATATGTAGTTTATAATTATCCAGCAAACACAAATTATAAAATAATGAGCATTGGCGGCACTAGTATGGCAAGTCCTCAAATAGCAGGTCTGTGTGCTTTACATTTAGAAGCTGACCCAAGTTTAACTCCGGAACAAATACTACAAAAACTTATTAACGACTCCAAATCAGTGATTCAAGATACAGGCAGTACAACAGATTATGGCAATTACACCACAAGTCTTGTAGGCGCACCTAATAGACATGCTTTCTCCCGCTACGGGCGACAACCATTAAACGTAACTACAAATAGTAAATTTACATTAGGTAATACTACATTTACACCTGATGGACCTACCTATTTAGTTGTTCCGGTTGCAAATAATGTAGATGAAGGTAGTAGTTTAACATTTAATGTAACAACTACTAATATTTCAGATTTAACAACTCTTTATTGGCAAGTTATACCAACTAATGATTTTGTAGTTTCGAGCGGTAATTTTACAATAACATCAAATGCAGGATCATTTACAGTTACTCCTACTGCAGACACGACTACTGAAGGTGCAGAAACGTTTTATGCTGTAATTTACAATGACAGTGTAGGTGGTACTCAGGTTGCAGAATCAGGTAGTGTAACTATAAATGATACAAGTCAAGCTCCAGTATTGTCATACGATTCATTTACTGCAAATTTAAGTGATGTAAATGAAGGAGGAACTGTTACCTTTACAGTCAACACATCAAATATAGTAAATGGAACTACAATAGGATACACAATTTCAGGCGTAGATGTAAATGATATTACTGCAGCATCATTAACAGGCAATATTACGATTAACAACAATACAGGGTCATTAGCAATTACGCTGGAAAATGATCTTACTACAGAAGGTAGTGAAACACTAACAGTAACACTAGATGCAACAGATAGTGCAGGTACAAGCACTGGTGGATTAAGTGATAGTGTAACAGTAAATGATACAAGTCAAACACCTGGGCCTAGTTATGATTCGTTAACATCTTCTGCAAGTTCAATCAACGAAGGAGATACAGTAACATTTACAGTATCTACATCAAATGTAATTAACGGAACAACGATAGGGTATACAGTCTCTGGTATAAGTGCAAGTGATCTAAGCAGCGGTTCATTAACAGGAGATATCACTATAAATAGCGATACAGGCTCTGTATCATTTACATTAGACAATGATGTTACAACAGAAGGTAACGAAACTTTAACTTTGACCTTAGCAGCAACAGATAGTGCAAGCACAGCTACAGGGAGTTTAAATAGATCAGTTACTATTATTGATACAAGCCAAGCACAAACTCCTACGTATGATGTATCACCTGCTGCAAATAACGTTAACGAAGGTAGTAGTTTAACATTTAATGTAACAACTACAAATGTTTCAAACGGTACAACACTATACTGGACAGTAACAAATGCTGGAGACTTTGGTACTTCAAGCGGAAGTTTTACTATAAACTCAGATGCAGGTTCTTTTTCAGTTACACCGACTGCAGATACAACTACAGAAGGTGCAGAAACATTCCAAGCACAAATAAGGACAGGTAGTACAAGTGGAACAATAGTAGACACCAGCACAAGTGTAACTATAAATGACACAAGCCAAACTCCTGCATTTAATCCCGATTATACAATCACAGTCACAAACAGTGGCAATAACTATTTGTTTACAGGTAATGACAGATCAGGTAGTTATTCAAACGCATCGCAACCTACATTAAGTTTTAATAACGGTGATAAAGTAAGATTTTCCGTAAGCGCATCAAGTCATCCATTTTATATTAAAACCTCACAAAGCACAGGCACAGGTAATCAAGTATCTGGAGCAACAGGTCAAGGAGCAACTATGGGTGATTTAGATTGGACAACAGCAACTGATGGACCGGGAACATATGGATATCAATGTTCTATTCACTTTGGTATGTGGAATACAATAACAATATCTTAAAATGGCACGTTTTGCACAAGGTAGATTCCGCTGTAAAAATCCAGAAAAATACATAGGTGGTAGTACACCTTTGTATAGGAGTAGTTGGGAATTTACTATGATGCGCTTCTGTGACGAACATCCTAGTATAACACAATGGGTATCAGAAGGTATTAAAATTCCCTATATCAATCCATTAACTGGCAAGCCTACAATTTATGTTCCTGATTTTTTAATCCAATTTAGCGACAAGACTGGCAAAGTTAGAACAGAACTTATAGAAATTAAACCTGCGAGTCAAACTCTTAAGGAAAAAACTGGGCGTAGTAGGAATAATCAAGCACACTATATTTTAAATCAGGCTAAATGGGCCGCTGCAAAAATGTGGTGCAAAAAGCAAGGAATTATTTTTAGAGTAATTACTGAAAATGACATTTTTCATTATGGCGCAAGGAGGTAATAATAAATAGTAATTATTAGAGAATTTGTCATGACAAAAAAATTAGAAGATTTGCTTAACTTACCAGAATCAAAAGATATAATTAACCAAGACGACAAGCAACAAAAAAAACCAAAAAAAACCCATATTCCAACTGAAACCCTAGAACAGTTACAAGAATATGATAAGATTGCAGCAGCATTACCTAGTGTAAAAGGTTTAGGAGATATAGGAGATGCAGAACTAGATGAAGTTAGTGAAAAATCTATGGCAGCATATGATGACTTAATGGATTTAGGTATGAACGTAGAAGCAAGATTTAGTGGTCGAATTTTCGAAGTTGCTGGCCAAATGTTAAAAGTTAATCTAGATAGCAAAGTAGCAAAATTAGATAAAAAGTTAAAAATGGTCGAGTTACAATTAAAGAAAGAAAAATTAGATAAAGAAGCTAATCCAGAGCAAAATATTATTCAAGGCGAAGGAGTCTTAGTTACAGATCGTAACAGCCTGTTAGAAAAACTAAAAAATATGGATAAATAGATAAAACTAGGATTATTGCAATGAAATCACTTAAAGAATTTTTAACCGAATCGAAAAAAACTTATAAATTTAAAATTAGAGCTGCTGGAGAATTACCAGAAGGCTTTGTTGATAGACTTGAAACCGCTCTTAACAAGTATGAAGTTGTTAGTTTCTCAAAAGGCAAAACAACTCCTATTACTGAAAGACCATTAGACTTTCCTCAATTAACTAACTGTGAAGTTACTACTTTTGATGCTGAAGTAAGTTATCCAACTACAAGTCATGTTTTAGAAAGTTATCTAACACTTAATACTGATTATCCTGCTAGTCATTTGCGAGTACGTGGAGAAAATGATGAAACAGAAAAGTATCAAGAAGAAAAAGAACCTACACAATACGAAACACTGCTTACCAAAGAAGAACTTGGCGGAGAATCTGCACAGGATCAAGTTGGACAAAATAGGGTTATGGATCTATTAAAAGAATTAGAAACTGCAAAAAAAGAAAACGAATATGATCCAACTAAAGGCATTGCTAAGGAAAAATAATGAGAGATTTGTTAGAAAAAATAGATTCTATATCTGAATATTCTATTAAAAAAGTTGGTGACACGACTGAAATAGATAAAGACATTGATAATGCTGTTGCTCCAAGAGGAATTTCACGAGATTATACTCCTCAAAAGTTAGAGCAAAAACTCGAGTGGTTAATTAACGATCATGCAGGATTTTTTAAGGTCGTAAATGATGATTATATTAAAAATAGATTCTATGGCAGATTAGCTCAAACTTTAAAATTACGTGCATTCACGGCACCGGATGGTACAACTGTTAGTACTGCATTGCAAACAGACGGAACGTTTAAAGAATTTAAAAAAGGTGATTTAACATCTGCACGTAAACAAAATGAACTTGGATGGTTAGATCAAAAAATTGCAAAAAAATATAATTTGAAATGGAACGATAAGTTTAAAGAAATTGAACCAGAAAAAGAACCAGAAAAAGAACCAGAAAAAGATGATAAATCATCATCTCCAGATTATAAAAATCACGGTAAACAAGATTTTTTTAGCGGCGGAGGTCAAGTTAAAGTTAAATGGAATGGAACTGATGTACCACAGCTGAGTAAAGACAATTGGCAGGATTGGATTAAATTAGGCAATGAATTATTAAACAGATATGTAGAGTCGGTAGAACTAGGAAAATCTTTCACTTTAACTGAAAGTATTCGATTGACCCTACAGCAATTGTTTGAACAAGAAGAAATGTCTGATCAAGATAAAGAAAACTGGAAAGTATTACTACAGCAGTTTTCTATGTTTGGAAAATCTTTACCTCCGGAAGCAAAATCTGCTTTTGATAATTTACAAAAAAGAAAAACAAAATATGATTTAAAATTTTCTGTTGATGATACAATGGACATTGATAGTCCGGCAGATAAAAATGCTACAACAAATCTTGATTGGTCTGATAGAAAAAATTTCTTACCAATAATAGATAAAGCATTGCAACAATATATAACAACTGGAAATTTAGACCGAGCTTTTACGCCTCCGTATAATGCAAAAGACAACCCTACGCTAATGAGTGCTTTAGGCGCTTTGAGGAAAAATTTTAATGCACAAACTGGAGAAGATGAAAACGGAATTATATCTATTTACAAACATGGAGGAATTGAAGAGGTATGGCCAGAAATTGCTAAAATGATGTCTGACGATTCAGGCGATGAATTAGATAAAATGGTTCCTGATCATAATCTAGTCAAATGGCAAGGAAAAAACGTCCAGGCATTAGATAGATATAATGCAGAATTATGGCTAAAACGAGCAAATCAGTTACTTGCAAAATATCCTGACTTATTTAATACTTCTAAAAATGAATCTAGGATAAATGAAGAAGGTTTTGGTGACACACTTAAAGGATTGTGGGACAAAGGTGTAAGCGCTCTTTCTGGGGATAGTAAGGAACAACCAGAAGTTCAATCAAAAGAAAGGTTGCCAAATGTAGAAGAGATTGAGCCAACTTTTATGAGGCCTGAAGACCAAAAAGAATGGGTTAGATTAAGCGATATGTTTTCGCAAACTGCATTACCTGATAAATTTGCAAGAGAATGGGAAACTATTAATCAAAAATTAGTTCAATCTAAAAAAACTGCTACAGCAAGAGCAGGTTCTAAATGGTATGATGAATTAGATCCAAGTAGCAAGAAAAGTACTAAAATGGTTCAGTACCAAGGAAAAGAAGTAGAAGAATTAAACAGGGGAAATTGGAAAGAATGGATTAATAGAGCGCAAAGATTATTAGCGAAATATGCTTACACATATGGCAGTAAGAAAAAAACAGAATCTATCCATGAAGAATTAAGATATTATATTCGACTGGTTGAAAAAGGAGAAAATATCGACTGGAGCAAAATTGAAATAATGTCTGCTGACGACGAAAGAGATTGGAACACAATAAAAAATATGTTTTCAAGAATGGTAGATATGTTACCAGATGAAGCAACAAATGCATGGGAAGAAATAGACTGGCAAAAAAGAAAAGGTGATGTCTACGCAAAAGCTAAACAACGAGCCCAAGCAGATACTGACGATCCTGCATTAGGAGGATCAAGTGGATTTGATCCTGGCACAAAATCTTCAGGAACGTTTAAAGGTAATGCAGACGATGTTGAAAGAGATGCTGAAAGAGATGCAGCAGATGCAAGACTTAAAACACAAGCCAATGCTAATGATAGATTAGATAAGTTTAAGCAGGATAAAACAGATGGCACTCAATATGCTAAATCTAAGGGAGATCTAGGATATTATGCTGACTATATAAATGCAGTCCTTTCGAATCCAACAGCAGACAATCTTGTTACCCAAGCGAATAAAGTATTAGGAGAAGTAGGTTTCTTTGATACAAGATGGAATGCGATGAATAATTTTTATGGTATAATTGCCCAGGAACTAGGTTTAGAAGGATTAATATCGCATGTAGATACAGCAACAAATCCTCCTCAAGTATTTTATTCTCGTGCTAAACAAACCGAGTTAAGCAAAAAACTTGGTGATAAAATGCCAAGAGGTGAATTTGAAAGTGATAACGTAGACTTTTCAGATCCAAAACACCGTAAGATAGCTCAAGCTCAGTTGAACAAAAATTTATTACCTGCTTCTATAACCTATCAACAACAAAAAGTTAATCCGCAAGAAGAATTTGACATTACAAAAACTGCTGATGATTCAACAAAGCCAATGAAGAGTCAAGATGAACTTAATAAAATGTATGGTGTTACATCAGACGATGCATCAGCAAATCAACCACCAGAACAATCCTCTAAAGGTCTAACTGTTGATTCAATTCTAAAAATGTCGCCAAGAGACATTAGGAAATTAAGGGTAACAAAAGATAATTACACTATCATTAAAGATGCTATTCATTATTATCTAAAAAAATATCCCCAATCTGCTAAAAAAACTGAAGCAAAAAAAATAATAGGTAAAAGGTTGTTTGAAGCTGACATAGATGTAAAAGAACTTGCAAATGATCGGGCTAGATTAGAAGCATTGGCTAGCATATTGAATGTATATATAAACGGTCCGGAAGTAGATGGGTTAATTAATTTTGACAAACAATTTGCATCAAAAATGGTGCGAGACATAAACGGAGTTTTCCAATCTATAGAAGCTCTACAATCTGGACAAACTACAGCTGATGGCGGGGCAGCAGCAAGGAAAGTAGGTAGTGAGTTTGGTAAAAAGGTTGGACAAAAGTTTGTACAACAACGCAAAACAGATAAATTACATTATGAAAGATTTATACCGTTGCCAACAGAAATTAACAATTTGCTAAGGCTGCCGCAATCAAGGACATATTATGTTGATAGAATAAGAGATAGTGAAAGTAATGCTGGAGCAAATCTAAGTGATACTTTAAATATTGTTAATCAAGACACTGCCAATGGTGGATCTTACAAAATTGCACGTCAAATATCAAAAGATATGAGCCAAGCCGCTTATAAAGCAATTATTGATATGCTGAAAAGTAGGAATTTGGAATTCATTGATCAAGCCGAATGGGCAAAACTTAAAAAATGGAATGATATGGCTGGCGATGGTCCTGGAGGTGGAGATATCCTTAATGCTCCTAATGATCGTTGGAAAACAAAAAGGAAAGATGGATCCTATATAGACACTAGCCCACAGAGGGTAGACTTTGGCAATAAACAGAGTGATCAAAAACCAAGCGAGTTACAAGGACCAGATGTAAATGACCAATCAGTAGGAAGCTGGGGTACAGATACAAGTAATTATCAAGGTAGGGAAAGGAAATATCCACATTTTATTAGACAAACAGATCTTGGATATGATGTATATGTACAAAGACCTGAAGGTGTTGCAAAAGTAAAAGGAGGACCATTTAAGACAGAAGAAGCAGCAAAAGAATTTGCCAGAGGTAGAGCTAGCGAGATCATACCAGATCCAAGACCGTCAGTTACAACTCCAATTACAGGTAATGGTAAAACTGATGAAAGTGATTTAAAAGATATTCAACAACTGAACGCATCAGCACAAAATATGTTAAAAATACTTAATGATCAGAAAATGAACGATACAGATAAAAAGACAGCTTATAATAATTGGTTTAACACATATGATGATGAGTATCAAGACCTAACTGCGATGCTAAAGTATCCTAAAACAAGTGACGTATTAAAAACAGCGATCAACGATTCGTTACTAAGACAAAAAAATGTTATTGATAAGTATAAGCAATTATACGGATCGACTGCCAATGCTGGTCAGCCTTCAAATGTCAACAATCTAAACCAAGCACCAAATCCAGGAGAGATCACGAATCCGGTACAAACCGGAGATGTACCTGCGAAATATGTAGTAGATACCGTTACGAAAGACAGAAAAACACAATACCGTGTATACAATAAAGAAAATGCATTAGATATAACATATTATGATACAGAAGCAGAGGCCAACACTGCAGCAGCACAGAAAAATAAAGAGGCTGCTACTGCTAATGTTCAAGTAAGAGACAGCACAGATTTTAGAAGATTATTAAAAAACGCAGGTTTATTAAAAGAGTTTTATTAAGAGGAAAAATAATGTTAAAAGAAGCAAGTATGAATATATCAATGACTGGAAACACCAGCAGCGAAGTCTTAGAATTAATGGCAATTCTAAAAAACGCAGGATTAGACACTGCACATCTAGTCACAGACATGGACATTAATCAACCTATGCCTGACGAAGGAGAGCATATGTGTCCTGCTTGTGCTGCCGCCCACAGCATGGATACACCATGTGGAGAAGCAGTAGAAGAAGAATATGCTAATTCTCCAGACGAAGAATATCAAGATGATTCATACATGCTACAGGATTTATCTGGTGGCTTAAATAGGAAAAAAGACAAAGGTGCGTTACGAGCTAAAGATCCTGCTATAACCTATGAGGAAAAATTAAAAGCACAGTTAAAAAAAAACTTATATGAAAAATACGAAAAATTAGATGAAGTTGATTGGCTGAAGAAAGGTATAGATACTGTTTCTGGCTGGTTCAATGGTGGAGATGATACACAACCGCAAACTACGAAAAAAACCCAAACAACAACAACAAAACCTGCAAAGAAACCTGCGGCTAATAAGAACAAACAGAAACAGGACCCTGCAGCACAGCTTGATGCAGAGATTGCAAATATAAAAAAGCAGCCTGATACTTATAAATCAACACAGACTTATGGAACTGGTAGCACAGTTACGTTTAATAAAGAACAAATGATAAAATATTTAGAGCAAAAGAGAGATCATTATAAAAGTGGCGGCGATCAATTTGGCTTAATAGACAAAGAGAATGAATTTATAAAAAATGCTCAAAGTGTTGGATCTGCAAACAAAGGGGATAAAGATGCAGAAAAACAAGATCAGACCCAAGCGCAGAAGGTTTCTGCTACAGACGATAATGCTCAACAAGCACCACCAGCAAACGATCAACAAGCACCACCAGCAAACGATCAACAAGCACCACCAGCAAACGATCAACAAGCACCACCAGCAAACGATCAACAAGCACCACCAGCAGATAATACACAAGCAGCTACTGGGGACCAAGAATTAAGTGGAGGTACAACTAATCCCCAAGCAGGTCCGCCTCCTACTCCGCCAAAAGGACAAGAGCCAACAGCAGAACCGGCAACTCAACCAGATATTTCACAAACACAACCTACAGGAGCAGAGAAAAAGGGTGGAGCAGCCAAGCCAGCAACAAATGATCAAGCAAATTATTTCCAACAGCAACGTTCAGGTGGAGCAGCCAAGCCAGCAGCCAAGCCAGCAACAAATGATCAAGCAAATTATTTCCAACAGCAACGTTCAGGTGGAGCAGCACCTAAAGGTCCAGCAAACACAGCACAGGCAATGGCTACTACCGCAGACAGCCCAGGACAATCAGCAGGCAATCAGCAAATGCAACAACAAGCTCAAGCTGGAGATAGAGCGCAAGGGTTTCGACCTAATGCACAAGCAGGCGGACAACCAAGGCCAAAGAATGTTAGCCAAGCACGACAACAGGCACGACTAAGAGCTACCAAAGCAGCACCTAAAGCACAAGCAGGACAAGCAGCAGGAAATAAAGCAGCGGATAGAGGAAAAGCTGCCGCAGCCGCAATTAATGCTGCAGGAAATCAAGGTAATGCTGCTCAAAATGTACCTCAAGAAGTTATGAATGTTACAAAACAAGCTATAGATGCTTTGCAAAAACATGGAATGTCCGCTGGCAATATCATAAATTTGATTTCAAGTTTCGCTAAATAAAAAATGAGTAAATCCTTAGACGGTGTAATAACTAAAAAAGCAAACCAAACAGAAACTTTTACAAATGAACAAATTGAGGATCTTATGAAATGTATGGATCCTCAAGATGGATACCTGTACTTCTCTAAAAATTTTGCATATATTCAACATCCTGTAAAAGGCAAATTAAAATTTGATCCTTTTGAATACCAAGTCAGACTTTTTGCTACATATCACAAATATCGATTTAATATCAACATGTTGCCCAGGCAAACAGGTAAAACTACTTGTGCAGCAATTTATCTAACTTGGTTTGCAATGTTTAACCCTGACCAAACGATTTTAATTGCTGCCCACAAGTATACAGGCGCACAAGAAATTATGCAAAGGGTTAGATATGTTTATGAAATGTGTCCGGATTATATTAGAGCAGGGGTTACTAGTTATAATAAAGGTAGCATCGAATTTGAAAATGGATCTCGCATCGTAAGTGCTACTACAACAGATAACACTGGTAGAGGTATGAGTATATCTTTACTTTATTGTGATGAGTTTGCGTTTGTTGCCCCAAACATTGCAGAAGAATTTTGGACTAGTATATCACCAACACTTGCCACTGGTGGTCGTGCAATCATAACTAGTACACCAAATTCAGACGAAGATACTTTTGCAACAATATGGAAACAAGCAGAACAAAAATATGACGACCATGGAAATGAGCAAGAATTAGGATTAAATGGTTTCCATAGCTTTACAGTACATTGGGATGAACACCCTGATCGGGACGAAGAATGGCGCGAAGCTGAAATGGGTAGGATCGGTGAAGAACGTTTCCGCAGAGAATACGGTTGTGAATTTTTAGTTTATGACGAAACACTTATTAATAGCATGACACTTGCTACAATGGAGGCATCTAAGGTTGTTGTTAATATGGGTCAGACTCGTTGGTATGATAAAATAAAACCTGATGCAACATATGTAGTAGGCTTAGATCCTTGTATGGGAACGGGCGGAGATTATGCAGCTATCCAAATTATAGAATTACCTACATATAAACAAGTAGGCGAATGGCGGCATAATACAACTGCAATACCAGGACAGATCCGTGTATTAAAAGATATTTGTGACTACATTGCAAGTCATACAAAAAGTGCAACAAATATATACTGGAGCGTTGAAAACAACGCTATTGGAGAAGCTGCATTATTGGTAATTAATGATTTTGGAGAAGAAAACATTCCTGGACTATTTATAAGTGAGCCTATACGGAAAGGTCATGTAAGGAAGTTTAGGAAAGGATTTAATACAACACATAGCAGTAAATTAACAGCGTGTAGTAAATTAAAAGTAATGATTGAAAATAATAAATTGCAAATTACAAGTGCTCCGTTAATCAGCGAGTTAAAAAACTTTGTTGCTGTAGGGACCACTTATAGAGGAAAATTAGAAGAAACAGACGATTTAGTAAGTGCATTGTTGTTATGTCTACGTATTATTAGTATATTACGAGATTGGGATCCACGTATATATAATTCATTCAAAACCATGGACGAAGAGGAAGATTATCAGGCACCGATGCCTATCTTTGTAAGCACCAACTATTGATAAATACAATTATGGAAAAGAATATTAATTTTATAGGCGAAGAGTTATTTAACAAAGTTAGAGGAAAATTTCCCAGTGTTACACTAGGTGACGAAAAAGGAAATGTAACCAACGAACCAAAAGAAGCTAGATTTTTTGATTTTGATTTTACAGAAAATGGTGACAGTTTGGGCAAAGTAAGTATAGCTCTTGACGAAAAAAGTTTGAACATTATGTATGCACAAAATTTTGTAGAAGGGCAAGATGCAACTACAAAGAAAAATTGGTATGCATTTTTAAGAGAATTAAGAAACTTTTCAAAAAAGAGATTATTAACTTTTGATGTAAGAGACATAACAAAAAGTAATTTAAATAGAAGAGACTATCAATTTTTAGCTAAAAACGCCGGAGAAGGAGCAATGACAGAATCACGACTTTATGGAACTAGTAAAACTAGTTATCAAGATATAGGTGCTGCTAGATTAAGCATCAAACATTCACAACCAGTTAATAATAATCTAGCAAGTGGCCGAACACAACATATAGAAAATATATATGTAGAAAATGCCGAAGGCGAAAGGTTTAAATACCCTATCAAGCATTTAAATGGCGCACGGGCAATGGCTAGACACGTATCAGAAGGTGGTACAATGCACGACGATTTTGGCAAGCATATTGTAAGTCTTAGCGAAGAATTAGGTAAACTTAAGAAGTTTAAAAATTATGTAAGTCGATCAAGTGTTATGGCAGAAGGCTTGTCTGAATATGCAGACATTGTAAATGATCGTATTACAACTGTAAAGAAAACTATCGAAAGCATCCAAAAAGAAAATAGATATCGAGAAATGGTAGAAAATTTCACTAATGAAGATCTACAAGAAGTTCCACAAGATGTTGCAGAAAATTGGATTGATCAATTAACTATCAAGCAATTCAACGAAGAATTACAAGAAGTGTTTCCTTATATTTACAAATTAATTAGCGAAAAACAAGCTGAAAAAGTTACCCCTAATAATATTATTGACGAAATGTTAGGACCTGTAAAATTACAAAATTTCAAAAAACCTTTACCAGATGGTTTTGAAATGGTAGGAGTAACTACAACTGCTGGCTCTAAATATGCATTATTAGATACTCAAGATAATACATTAATTGTTCCTAAAATGATAGGTAATGCAGTTGGTATGGATGTTTATAAGCAAATGAAAGGTGAATGGGATCTACAATATAGTGGACCAATTTCAAGCGCAGGACCTCTAACAAAAAAATATATTACATACGTACATAGTAGAAATGAAAAGAAAGCTCCTAAAGTTCCAACAGAAAACGCTCAATTTTTAGAATTTGAAGAATGGGCAGATGATATGGTAGATAATGCTCTTTCGGAAGATGATCTTAAGCCTAAGCAAAGTATACCAGTAACAGAATTTATTTTAAGCATGTATGATAGAGAAACAGGCCAATTTCCAAAAGGAGAAACTGCTGTATTAACTGCTGTAGAAAAGGATTATGGAGAAAATTTAATCAATCCAGCCAAACAATTTATTGAGGCTATAAACCAAAAATTCCAAGAGTACAACGGTTATGATACTGATGCCGATGGTGTGTTAATGGATGACGATGTAGAAGAAAGATTAATTGATCCTAAACCAAAAAGTGATAGACGATATTTTGTAGTTCCTGACACGGAAGATTATTACGACATACAGAATGACAGAAGATTTGCCGGTTACATAGAAGTTGCTGATGAAAATTCAGAAGTCATGGTATTGCCTAATTCTGCTTTCCATAAATTAAAAATGATGTATGGCAATAAAATACACGAAGTTGATCCGCAATTTACAAAGACATATGAAGACGAAAATAAGTACAGCACAGAAGCACAAGATATTTTGAAGCTTGCTGGAATTGCATAAAAGGAAATTATGAAATTATTTTTTACTGTAGCGGCTGCAACTATTTTACTCGCAGCTTGTACTACACCACACAGAGAACACCATATGTCACGGATGCACGAGCACGATCATTGCAATTCATGGCAACATCATGATCACGATGATCAACACGGAAGTTCATACTGGCATACACACTGCACAGATGATCACAAATAATCTATCAAATCAGTAATTTAATTATTGACATTTGATAAATACTCGTGTAGCATATATGTTTGTGCTACACATTAAAGGCAACAGCTAAGGCACATTTAACAATTTATAGAAAGGCATATTATGGCAACTTTAGCAGAAATTCGAGCAAAACTCAAAGAACAAGAATCAAGACAAGGTGGAAACACATCCGGTGGTGATAACGGTATCTATCCCTTTTGGAACATGGCAGAGGGTACTACTGCATCTCTTAGGTTCCTTCCAGACGGTGACAACAACAATACTTTTTTCTGGCGAGAGAGATTAATGATTAAACTTCCTTTTGCAGGTGTAAAAGGAGAAACCGACAGTAAACCAGTACAGGTTCAAATTCCTTGTATGGAAATGTATGGCGAGAGCTGTGCTATCCTTAATGAGGTACGTGGCTGGTTTAAAGACTCTAGTCTAGAAGAAATGGGTCGCAAGTATTGGAAAAAGCGTTCGTATCTTTTCCAAGGTTTTGTAAACGATGATCCACTAAAAGAAGAAACAGTACCAGAAAATCCAATCCGCAGATTTATTATTGGTCCTCAAATTTTCCAGATTATTAAACAAGCGTTAATGGATCCGGATATGGAAGAATTGCCAACTGATTATACAAGTGGCATTGACTTCCGTCTTAATAAGACATCCAAAGGTGGATTTGCTGATTATTCAACAAGTAATTGGGCACGTAGAGAACGTCCACTTAATGATAAAGAAATGCATGCAATTAATACATTTGGACTATTTAGTTTGAATGATTTCCTTCCTAAAAAGCCAACAGATGTTGAAATGAAAATCATGCAGCAGATGTTTGAAGCTAGTGTCGACGGAGAAGCATATGACAGTGAACGATGGAGTCAATACTTCCGACCAGCAGGAATGTCAGCAATGACTGGAGATCCTAATACTAATGCAAGTTCTACTCCTACTACAACTACAGTAGTAGAAACAAAAGAAGAAACTGTTACAGTAAGCGAGCCTGTAGTAGCAGAAACTAGTGCAGGTGGAGATAACGCAAAAGACATCCTTGCAATGATCCGAGCAAGACAAGCAGACTAACACATATTAGCAAGGAACAAATTGTTCCTTGCATTCTGACTTTTTAAGGCACAATTATGGCAAAAGCATTTGATCCAAGTAAATTTAGAACACAATTAACAAAATCTATCACAGGCATGAGTGCTGGTTTTAATGATCCAACTGATTGGATTTCAACTGGCAACTATGCACTAAACTATCTTATTTCAGGCGATTTTCACAAAGGCATTCCATTAGGTAAAGTAAGTGTATTTGCAGGCGAATCTGGTGCAGGTAAGAGTTATATCTGTGCAGGTAACATTGTAAAAGCAGCACAAGACCAAGACATTTTTGTTGTGCTTATTGACAGTGAGAATGCACTTGATGAAGACTGGCTTAGGAATTTAAACGTTGATACAAGCGAAAAAAAGCTACTAAAACTTAATATGAGTATGATTGATGATGTAGCTAAAACTATCTCAGTCTTTATTGACGACTACAAAAATTTAGAAGGAGCAGACAAACCTAAAGTACTGTTTGTTATAGACAGTTTAGGCATGTTACTGACACCAACTGATGTTGATCAATTTGGCAAGGGCGATCTTAAAGGTGATATGGGTAGGAAACCTAAAGCACTTACTGCACTTGTAAGGAATTGTGTAAACATGTTCGGCAGTCATAACGTAGGACTTGTAGCAACTAATCATACATACGCTAGCCAAGACATGTTTGATCCAGATGATAAGATTTCAGGCGGACAAGGTTTTATCTATGCAAGTAGTATTGTAGTTGCAATGAAAAAACTCAAACTAAAAGAAGACGAGGACGGTAACAAAACCTCAGAAGTACAAGGCATCCGTGCAGCTTGTAAGGTAATGAAAACACGTTATGCAAAACCATTTGAAGGAGTACAGGTAAAGATTCCTTATGAAACAGGTATGAATCCTTACAGTGGCCTTGTTGACTTATTTGAAAAACAAGGTCATCTTGTTAAAGACGGAAATAGATTACGATATATTGATAGTGAAGGAAATGAACATAAGGAATATCGTAAAAATTGGACTGGCGAATTATTAGATATGGTAATGCAAGACTATCCAAAAAAACAAAAAGATATAAATACTCCATCTATGGAAGAGGAGATTATAGAAGATGACGGAACAGCAGATAGTTGAAATTTGGAGTTTATTCCGAGAACATTGCGACAAAAAACAGTTAACAGTTGCAGCAGAACACTTTGTAGAATTACTTGCTGACTTTGGAGTGTCGGACGATGCAATGAAAAATTCATTAGGAAATTGCAACACACTTGATATTGCAATTTCCTATTATTTAGACATAGATGAAGATGAAGAATATTGAAAGGTTAAATGGGCTGGTATAGCGAAGTTGCAAGAGACATTGGCAAGATTCCAGATGCTATATTACATTTTGAAGCTGAATTAAGAGATGCAAAACTTGAATGCAAAATTAAAGGTAATGTAGAAAAACTTGCTGCAGAACTTCCAGGCATCGTAGAACATCGTTTTAACCAATTGCAAGAAATAGAAGCTATATTAAACTATCTGAATATTGAGCTAAGAAAATTACGGAGTTCTTTTTTCAAAAAGTATTTAGAAAATTATCAACGAGCATTGTCTAGTCGCGATGTTGAAAAGTATGTAGACGGAGAACTAGATGTCGTTGATTTTGAAAAGATAGTTAATGAGTTTGCTTTATTAAGGAATAAATGGTTAGGAATACTAAAAGGCCTTGATCAAAAACAATGGCAAATTACTAACATTGTTAAGTTAAGAGTAGCAGGCATGGAGGATGCGAGTTTATAATTATGGAACAATATCAAGATATTTGGATTAAAGGTAGTGTAACACCTGGTGTAAGAGAATGCGCTGCAAGGTATCCTGTTATTAAAAAAGTTTTAGAACAATACAAAAGGCCATTTACTGTTTTAGATATTGGCGCAAATTTAGGTTATTTTAGTTTTAGAATAGCAGAAGATTTTCCCAAGGCTACTTGTGTTTTAATAGAAAGTAAATACGGTAAGCACCTAACGCAATTAGGAAAAGATAATGAAAGTACTAATGTAGTTATTTTAAATAATACCCTTACTGCCGATAAACTTATAAATTTGTCTCAGTGCGAACATTTTGATGTAGTCTTATGTTTGAATATAATTCATCATCTAGATGATCCAACTAAAAGTATAGCTGCAATTGAAAAATTAGGAGAAACAGTAATTATAGAAACTCCTAGTCCAAATGATAAAGGAGCTTGCGGACAGACAAAGTTAACAGAAATCTATTCACATGTAGAAAAAAATTATTCTATGATAGGATCATTTTCTAGACATACTTCTAATAGTAAATCTTTAATGGGTGTGAAAAAATTTAATAATCCTATCTTAGAAAAAGCATATTGGGATGCATCAATCAAAAGGAAAAATTATTTAGAAAATTTAGTAATAGAATCTGATTTCAAAACAAAAACCTACAATAACAAAAAAAATACAAAAATTGAAAAAAGAGATTGGATTCCTGGGATTAATCTAAGAACATATCAATATCTAAATGGTACATATCCATCTAAAGATTTTATTTGTAGACAAATAGAAAATTTAGATTTTTCTAATCACAACGATATTGCACCGTGGAATATAATTGTAACTGGAAACGATTTATCTTTAATTGATTTTGCAGATCCAAAACAAAAAGATTTACCTGTTAATAATTTACATAACAAAGAAAATATTATTGCAGAAATTAAAGCAAGCAAAATAGAAAGTGTAAAAAAGTATAAAGTTAAAAAATGATTAATATTTTTATCGGGTATGATCCAAGAGAAGATATTGCTTATCAAGTTTGTAAACACAGTATTTTAAAAAGAACACCAAATGCGATAATAAAACCTCTTATTAAAAAAGATCTTGAAGTAGAAAATTGGTACACTCGTCCTATAGATAAATTAGCTTCTACAGAGTTTACATTCACAAGATTCCTTGTACCTGCATTAATGGATCATAAAGGTTGGGCGTTGTTTATGGATTGCGACATGCTTTTACAATCCGACATAACAGAATTATTTGAGTTAGCAGATGATCAATATGCTGTAATGGTTGTGAAACATGCATTCCATCCAAAACATACAGTGAAAATGGATGGTAGAAAACAGTTTAGATATCCTAGGAAGAATTGGTCTAGTGTTATGCTGTTTAATTGTGGTCATCCTAGTAACAAAATCCTAACTAAAGATTTGGTAAATGACGAAACAAAAGATGGTGCATACTTCCATAGATTTAGTTGGCTAGAAGATAAAGAAATAGGAACATTACATCATGAATGGAATTACTTAGTTGGTCATTACTATAAGCATGACGGATGTCCTAAACTTATACATTACACCGAAGGCGGACCTTGGTTTAAAAATTATTATATGCAGCATCTTTCAGTTGAATGGAGAGATGAATACAAAGATATGACCGGAAAAGATTTTTTACTAGAAAACACAATTGATTATCAAGTATGAAATTACAATTTATAACTAGTGTTTCTAAAGACTATTGGTATAACACTGCACAATTTTTGATACCTAATTGGAGGCTACCTGGAGATCTTTTAATCTATATTGATTACCCTGAAGGCGAAGTAGATTGGTTAACAGATATTAAATTTAATAAAAGATTACTACACGTTCCTTGTTTGCATTCATATGATGAATTAGATCTAACAACAAAGGTAAGAAGGTTTTGGGGTAAAGCATGCGCTCAGATACATGCAGTTAAAAACCGTCCTGAAGACACAAGGATTATATGGTTAGATGCTGATGTTGAACAAATTAAACCTATTCCTGCTGATTATTTTAATGCTAGTTTCAAACATGAATTAGCATTGATGCGTAGTAATTATGTAGAAAAAGATTGTTTTGAAACTGGCCTTGTGATTTTTAACCAAGAACATGAAAAGTTAAATGTTGTTATAAAAAAATACGAAAAATTTTGGTATGAATCTCTTGACAAGGTTCATAAACCATATGATGCATATGTGCTAGGAGCAGTAGCAACTGAAAGACGATTTACAAACTTAGTTGACAAATATTGTGATAATAAAGATGCTTTTGCAAATTCTAGATTTAAAGATTTTTTTATACATCATATAAACAAAGAAAACAAAAGAATATTTAAAGATGATAAATTATGAAAGTTGTAGGTTATCTAGGAGGAATACCTTCACCAAATAAAAACTTACACAAAACCAAATTAATCAGCTCATTAATCGAAGGAGTCAACAAAACTGGAGACACAGGAATATTACACCAACATAGGTCTCTAATTAATAGTGATATAGGTTTAATCCAAGGTTGGGTTCATGCAGATAGTAAACAAGTTCCGCATTTAAATCTTCGTAGACAAGTTATTGCTAATACACACAACAAGCATACCTTAATAATAGATAGTAATTTGTTTAATTATAAAGTAGGCACGTTACATGACATGCAATACACAAGATTTAGTTTAGATAATATTTTTCCTACAAGTGGTTTTTACTTCGATTCTATTATTAAGCCTGATAGATGGAGCAAAATTAGTAAAAATCTTAATTTAAAATTAAAGCCATATAGGAAAACAGGATCACATATTCTAGTTTGTACACAAAGGAATGGAGGATGGTCTATGAAAGGACTGCCTGTGTTTAATTGGCTTGTTGATATTTTAAATCAACTACATAAACTTACAGACAGACCAATTGTTGTAAGATCTCATCCAGGTGATAAAAAATCCCATCTATACACTGATAAGATACGGTTTCCAAATGTAACTATTAGTAAAAAACAAAATATATGTGAAGATTTTTTAGATGCATGGGCTGTAGTCACTTACAATAGTAGCCCTGGCGTTGCAGCAGCAATAGAAGGTTTACCTTGTTTTATAACAGATCCTAATCCGAAAGACAGCCAAGCATATGATATAGGCAATTGTTCATTACAAGATATAGAAAATCCATTGCTGAAAGATAGAGAAAATTGGATAGAAAAAATTGCAATGTCTCATTGGAATTTAGAAGAAACTGCATCAGGCGAAGCTTGGCAACATTTTAAAACATGTTTGGAAAATATAAAATGAATAATATTTGTTGGTTTACTGGTTTGAGTTTTCAATATTATAATAAAGTCGGTAAGCATTCTTTAAAAAGATGGGATTTACTTGACGAAGATAAAATAATTTTTACAGAACCAAATTTTCCTAAAAAATTAAATTATTTAACTATTGACCTAGACGCAGCTTACAAAGAGATTGATCGAGCTGTATTACAAAAAATTATCAATACGAAAGGCCATAAATATTTTAAATTTTTTAAAAAAGCACTTACAGTTTATTATGGGCTGAAAACTTTAAGTGAAAAATATAAGTTTTTAATTTGGCTAGATGCAGATGTTTACATTAAAGAAAAATTTGATGTAAAAAACTTTTTACCTAACCAAGATCAACTGTATTCAAGTATTTTAAAAACTAGAGATTTACCTGATTCTGGATGGTTAGCAGTTAACACAAGGCATGACCTTTTTCCTAAATTTATTTTAGATTACATAAACTATTACTTTAACGATAAAATTTTTACATTACCTCACCCCTGGGATGCATATATTTTACAAGATTACAGTAAAAATATACCATGGCGCAATCTTTGGCTAAACAGGGTAAGAATTAAAGATGATAAAACTTGTGGATTTTATGATACTGAACTAGAACCGTTCTTAGTACATTATTGGGGAGACAGGAAAAAAAATTTACCGCCAATAACCGATCCTAGTTAAACTTACCTTTCCGTCTTCTGCAACCAATGCTCTTCCCATTATGTAATTATGGATTTGGATACTTACTATTAATTTATTAATACAATTATCTGCTGGCAAATATGTATTCTTATAAGTTTCTACAAGTTTTTTAGCTCCACAAGGCTTTAAAGCATAACCACAAGCACCTGGCATTGATGATCTATTATAATATATGGCTCGAGGATTTCCAGTAGGATTTTTAAGTAAATGTTGGAAATATCTACTTTTTGCTGGATGTCCCAATACTAGTATTAAAACATCTTGCCATTCAACTGGTATAAAAGGCCGTGTCAGCACATTGTCATCTTCCATTATTATAATAGGTTTATCTAATTCAACACATTTTTTCCATAAGAAAAAATGGCTATAAAAGCAACCTATTAGGCCAGGACTTTTCATTTTTTCTTTAGATTTATTATCTACTCTAGTTCCTTTAAATCCTATTGGATGAACCTGCCTATTTTCTTTTTGTAAAAGTGCAACTCCATCTGGGCCATAGATTCCGTTAAATAATGTAGAAGGCATATTTAAATCTGTCAATTGCTTTTGTAAATTTGTAGCTGTTCTAACAGACTCCTTAACATTTGGTAAATGTATGATATAAGTCTCTATTGCTTCCAATATTTTTCTGGCCTTTTAGTAGTTAAATCCGATCGCTTACTTTTTTGTAATCTTTTTCTATCACCTTTTAAATGATCAATCCATTTTCCAAGAACAGTATTGATTAGAGGGTGACCTCCGCCTCCTGTACTTGCCTGCTTTAACACCATGTCTTTAGTATAATCGTACATGTCTGGATACATTTGTTTAAACTTATCTAATACATGGCCAAATACATAACTATCATGCCATTCTTCTAATTTAAAAATTCCTATGTTAGCATTCTCATACATGTATCTAAAATTTGCAACAAATTGTCTACATTTTGCATCTGATACCTTTAATCCGTAAAATCCACACTCAGGCCATGTTTGAGATGATTTTCCTCTACCAACATAGGTTAACCAAACATGATCTGGAAGTATTGAACTAAATTCTTCATGAGACCATGGACTATGGACATAGGTGTCAGCATCAATCCATACGCACCAATCTTCTGCTCTTTCACAAGCATCAAACACTGCATAGACTTTATTAGAAAATCTTACAGCATCCCATTTAAAAGTTTTATGATGATCTCTCGGACGACGCTGCGGCCACGGACAAGTGCCAGTTGCCATCGGGACGTCACTCCAAGTCTTTTTAAATCTAACTAAATCTGGCAGGGCTTCCTCTTGATCTAAAATTAAAATGTTGTTTGGGCTAGGATTTTCTGGTTGGCATTTTTCTGCATAACAAATCAATCGTATTTCCTTGTCTACATTTTGTGCAAAAGAGTTTAGGAATCTTTGTCCGTACAAATCTAAACCTTCTTTGTTAAATGTTGTAACTGCTAAAATATTTTTCATAGGCAAATCTTTCTTAAATAGTATAAAGGTATTTAACAATGAAATTTGGACTTTGGACCGCATATGGAGCGTTAAATTCTAAATCCGTTTTTGAAGCGTTTGCTAAAGGAGCTAGTAAACTAGGCCACAATGTAATTGTAAACAAAGAAGCAGACATAGAAGTAATATGGAGTATTCTTTGGCACGGCAGGATGGCAAGAAATAAGCTTATCTGGAATAGAAATAGGAAAGAAAACAAACCAATAATAGTTTTAGAAGTAGGATGTTTAAATAGAGGTGTTTATTGGAAGATGGGTATCAATGGCATCAACAAAGATGCATTCTTTGGGCCAACTGGTAATGACCATCAGCGAGCTGATAAGCTAAAACTCTATTTACAAAACAATCATGATCCAAACGGAAATATTCTTATTGCTGGCCAACATAAGAAAAGCGGACAATGGAGTGATGAAAACTTTTCAGAAAATTATTACAATACAACTATAAATGAAATAAGAAAATTTACCGATAAAAAAATCATTTTTAGACCTCATCCTAGATCTCCAATAAAAATAGATATATCTCAATATAAAAATATAATTATACAGAATCCTCAAAAAATACAGAATACATACGATAATTATAATCTTAATTTTCAAAATTTATATGCAGTAATTAATTGGTCTAGTAATCCAGGTGTCCTTGCTGCTATTGAAGGGATACCTACTTTTGTAGGACCATCGAGCCTTGCATACGATGTAAGCAATCATGATTTGTCCGAAATTTGCCAACCAAAAATTTTCGATAGGACACAATGGATAAATGATGTGGCCTATACTGAATGGTCTATAGACGAAATTTCTAGTGGTTGTCCGTTAAAAAGATTGATTTCATCTTTATAATTTGCTATAATAATACTAGTTTTTTAAAGGGTACAATAATGACTGTTGAAGATTATATTTGTTTATTAGTTGATAATAAAGATTTTTCTATTCTACAAACAGATTTAAAACTTTTAAAAAGTTTAAGCGCTCAAATAAAAAAAGGTGTTGCTTTTACTGATCGACAACATCTTCTTTCAAAAGAAAAATTGATAGAATACAAAGATCAATTTGACAAACATAATTACAAAGATTTACTAAATGATCTTGATAAATTAAAACAACCGTACAGAGAGATAAATCGAGAAAAATCTGTAAAAATTATTAGTAAAGAATATTTTGATTTATTTGGTGTAACTAGGCAAATGAAACTTGCTATACGATTTCCTTATTCTAATAAAATGATAAAGTTAATAACTTTTATTAAAACTTTACAAAAGATACACGAATATGACAAAATTAGTAAAACACACTTTGTAGATTTTACAGAAGAAAATGTATTAAAACTTTTAGATTTTATTGAACAATCTAATTTTGAAATAGACGATAATCTAAAAAAATTTTATTTAGAAATTAAGAATATTCAAAAAAATTTTAAAGATTTTCAACCAGGTGTTTACAGTTTCAAATTAAAAAATGTTAGACCAAATTGTTATGCTTATGCTACAGAAAAATTAGGAAATCCTAGTAGTAAAAATTTAGCATTATATTATGATAGAAGATCTGTTTTAGGTTTATCTTTTTTTGACGAAAAAGATTTAAATTCATCTTTAAATAACTTAGGATTATTATCTCAAAAAATTGCACATTCTACTATGAAAACATTATATGCAGCAAAAGATAAATTTTCATATCATGACATTATTCAATCATTGTACAATTTAAAAAGATTTCCGTTGTTAATTATTTTAAAAAGAAATTATGAACTAGAAGGTTTACAAAATTTTTATAATGAGTTAATAAAGTTTATTAGACCAGAACTAATGACTGTATTATTTAGATTGGATAATAGCAAAAAAGAAAATACACTTTTTAATAATACTATTAAAAATTTACAATTAAATAACTCTTTGATAGATGAAACAAAAGTTGTTTTTTTAAACAATGAGAAATTGTCAAAACCAATTTTAAGAAATAAGTGGTTACAAAATACATCTATAATATTAGATAGTTTTAGACAATCTAAAAATTATTCATTGTTTTATAATAGAGCAGAAATAGTTATCCTTTATGATACTATACAACCAACGTGGAATAATCAACATATCGATATACTATGACAACTTGTAAACTTATTATAGAAGACGAGGTTAATATAAAATTAGAAGGACTTCCTGTTGAAATACGCAGGAAACTTTCTAATGCACTTAAATTTGAAGTGCCATATGCCCGTTACATGCCGCAATATAAACTTGGCAGATGGGACGGCAAGGTAGCATTCTTTGGTATAGGTGGTACAGGATATGTTAATCATCTTGACACAATCGTAGAGATACTGCAAAACAATAGCGTAGAAATTGCTGACATAGAAGATCGTAGGCATCCTGTAACACTAGACTTACAACCTATAACAGAAGACTATTGGAAACAGCAAGGAGTAAAATGGCCTGCAGGACATCTTGCAGCAGGAGAAGATATTGTATTAAGAGATTATCAAGTAGAAGCTATAAACAACTTTTTAGGAAATCCACAAAGTCTACAGGAAATTGCAACAGGCGCTGGTAAAACTATTACCACTGCAACACTCTCACACATAGCGGAAAAATATGGACGAACACTTGTCGTTGTACCAAACAAATCTCTTGTACAACAAACTGAAGAAGATTACCGAAATTGCGGGCTGGACTGCGGCGTATACTTTGGCGATAGAAAAGACCTATCCAAAACACATACCATATGCACTTGGCAAAGTCTCAACATACTAGATAAGAAAAGCAAGGATGGTACAGCAGTATTAACACTTGCAGAGTTCTTAGACGGTGTAAGCACAATAATAATTGATGAAGTGCATCAGGCGAAGGCCGAGGTCTTGAAGAATTTACTCACACGCAACTTACGTAATGCTCCGATACGCTGGGGACTAACAGGCACAGTACCCAAGGAACGTTTTGAATTTGAAGCACTACATGCAAGCATAGGTCCTGTTATTGGGCAAATTACTGCTAAAGAATTACAGGACAAGGGTGTACTGTCTAACTGTCATGTAAACATTGTACAGCTTATTGATACAGTTGCACATAGAGATTATCAAAGCGAATTAAAATATCTTGTAACTGAAGAAAACCGTGTAAACTACATTGCTAAAATGTTAAATAAAATTAAGGAATCTGGCAACACACTTATATTAATTGATCGTATTAGTGCGGGCGAACTGTTGCACGAACGTATAGAAAATTCAATTTTTATAAAAGGTGATGTAAAATTAAAGGATAGAAAATCAGCTTATGATGAAATTCAAGATGCAGACAATATGGTTATCGTTGCAACTTACGGGGTTGCTGCTGTGGGGATCAATATTCCTCGTATTTTTAATCTTGTTTTAATTGAACCTGGAAAAAGTTTTGTACGGGTTATACAGTCTATAGGCCGCGGTGTCCGTAAAGCTAAAGACAAAGATTTTGTACAAATCTGGGATTTTACAAGTACTTGCAAATTTGCAAAAAGACATTTAACAGAGCGTAAGAAATTTTATCGAGATGCTCAATATCCATTTACAATAGAAAAGGTTGACTGGCAATGAGAATACTTACACTTGAAAATACAACATTTGATTTAAATAATTTACCAGACGAAATTGAAGAAGATTTTAGATTTAGTGTAATGGATAATACTAATCCAAATGATCCTGATTTCTTTTTTATACCTTTGGTTTTTTTAGAGGCGTTTAGTTCGCCTGCAGTTTTACTTGAAATCGGTGGTCATGAATTAATGATGCCAATTGATTGGCATATTGCTGTAGGAGACAGCAGAACAGGTAAAGATTTAGAAGTACTTCCATTAACAAGTTTAAATGATAGAGGATTCGAAGCTTTTTTATTTAATCCTAGAAAAAGTTATAAAGCAGACTATGGACAAATTAAAGTAACTAATTTTTTCAATGAAGTAAAATGGTTTTTTCCTAAAGTAAAAACTGGACAATTAATCTCAATACCGTTGACAAATGAAGAAAATCCATTATGCGCTTTTTTTACAAAAGAAATTAATAGACAAATGGAAGTTATTGATTTTTGTAAACTTATTTAATATAATATATTATGTCTAATAAATTGCCTGTAAAAGATATTCTTGCTGCAGTTGATATGGGCGCAAAATCTGTTTGGAAAGAGCTAGATGCTGATCAAAGAAAAAGTATCTCTTTTTGGTTAATGAATAGATACGCTTCAAGTGTTGCTGGGAAAAGAGAAAAACAAGAGCTTGCTGTTTTAAAAACAAATGAATACTATAACAAAAATTATATGGTTGTTAGTTCGCATCAAGAACTACAATGGCAGTTATTATGCTTATGCGGAAACACAGGCAAAATAGAATTCCATAAATGGCAAGGATTAAAATCAAATGTCACAAACGTGACCGGAAAGTTTGAAAAAATACTTACAAAAATTTATCCTGAAAGAAAGGTAGACGAAATTGAATTGCTAGCTCAATTGTCTACAGAGGATGAAATTAAACAGCTAATTGAGGATCATGCGCTTGACATCAAACTCTAAGTATACCTGCGAATACTGTAACACATCATACACACGAGAAAAAACACTTTTTGCACATTTATGCGAAAAGAAACGCAGAGCGTTACAGCGAGATGAGAAAAGGGTACAGTTAGGCTTTTATGCATTTAATCAATTTTACAAACGTAGTATGGGCTCTAAGAAGGATAAGACATATGAAGAATTTTGTAAAAGCCCTTACTACAACAGCTTTGTAAAATTTGGTAGTTTCCTTAACAATGTTAAACCACTATATCCAGAAAGGTATGTTGACTATGTTGTTACAAGTGGTGTGAAGTTAGAGCAATGGTGCAAGGAAGAATTATACGAACGTTACGCAATAGAACTTATTAAAAAAGAAGATGTAACTACAGCACTAGAGCGTAGTGTACTTACAATGACTGAATGGGCAAAAGAAAATCCACCGGCTGTATGGAATCATTACTTTAATTTAGTAAGCACTAATAGAGCTGTATATCATATTAAAGATGGAAAAATTTCTCCATGGGTTGTTTTAAATAGCACAAGCGGAAAACAAATGCTTGATAAATTTAATGAAGAGCAATTAAAAATGATATATCATATTGTTGATCCTGAACACTGGGCATTAAAATTTAAAAGACAAACAAAAGATTTAGAATTAGCAAAACAAATTATTAAAGAAAGTAGACTATGAAACTTGTATATTATCCAGACGAATTCCTTACAAAAAAAGTTGCAGATGTAAACATTGATAACGTAGATTTTGATCCAGTTGAATTAAAAAATGAAATGGTAGAATTTATGTTGACTAATAATGGCATTGGGTTGTCTGCAAATCAAGTTGGACTAGATGCACAATTATTTGTAATGGGAGATACCAAAGACAATAGCTCACTACTTATTAACCCAACTGTTCTACAACACACAGAAGAATCTGTTATAGACATAGAAGGATGTTTAAGTTTTCCAAATGTTTTTGTACAAGTTCGGCGGCCAAAAGAAATTTTAGTTGAATATTATGATGAAAATTTAGAATTAAAGAGAAATCATTTAAAAGATTATAGTGTTAAGGTCTTTTTACATGAATGGGATCATTTGCAAGGTATTACTTTTAATGATAGAGTATCCCCGCTTAAATGGAAAATGGCAAAGAAAAAAGCTTACAAAATGAATAAAAATTTACATGGTAACGGTTTTTGCGAATGCTGTGAGTAAATTATGCCCGATATTGATATTGATTTTGCAAATAGAAATGATGCATTAGAATTAATAGATTATACTAATGCTAGTTTAGATGGTACAAAAAAACATAATACAGGAATATATATAACAAAAATTCCTTTCGACCCAATTACAAATCAATCAACAATACCCTACAAAGAAGCAGAGGAAAGAGGTTACTTTAAGTTAGATTTCCTTAATGTTTCAATTTATAAAGATGTAAAAGACGAAGAACATTTGATTAATTTAATGAACAAAGAACCTTTATGGGAATTACTTGAACACAAAGAATTTGTTGATTTACTTTTCCATTTATCAGGACATTCAGAAATTTGTATAAAACTTAAACCTAAAAACATAGAACAACTGGCTGCTTTACTTGCTATAATTAGACCTGCAAAGAGATATCTAATAAATGAAGATTGGAATACTATACTATCAGAAGTATGGACTAAACCAGAGGACAATAAATATTATTTTAAAAAAGCTCATGCAATATCGTATGCTGTTGCAATTATTGTACACATGAATTTAATTTGTGAAAATTTAAATGGCAAAAATTAAAAATCCACTTCCATACAGCATTGCAAAAATGTGAAATAGAGTATGATGTTGGTCCTAATAACATATGGTTACAAAAATAATTATTTTTTTGCTTTCCTAATCATTTGTATACTTTTCCTTTTTACCCTTTTTGCATGCAAATTTGTTAAATTTACAGTTGGTCCTAAAATAACATTAACATCCTTTGTATTTAAATTCCGTAGCGCATATTTTAATGGATCAATATCTTCCTTTAAAAAAATTGTAATCGGAATCATACGATTACTTTCCATCCACCATATTTCACCAAGATCCACTAACAATTTTTTATCTTGAATATTTCTAAGTAATGAATACTCTAATAAAGTAGTGATATTTTGATCTTGATTTACTACAATACCTACAAATTCTTTACCACCATATTGAATAATAGTTATGAATGGATACTTTTCTTCTATATCTTTACGTAGCATTAATAATAGTATTCTTTCTAATAAATATAATATGCAACTTATACCAAGATATTTAGTAAATAATACAATTACAATTGTAACAAATGAAACAGGATTTGACACGGAGTACATGCCAGTGTATAGTAGACAGATAAAAGCCTACCGAGGTATTGACAATAAAATACAATTTAAAATAGTTAATGCAGATCAAAAAGCAATGGATATAACTGATTATATGCCTACGTTTGTTGCATTTGACGAAACAAAAAGACAAGTAATAAGAAGAGTAGGCACTGTACAAGATGGAGCTAAAGGTAAATTTGAGATTAACATTACAGAAAATGATTTATTAAACATTAAAAGACAGTACTTACGTTACAATATCTATCTTACAGATTTAGCAGGTGATAATCATTTAACCTTTGCAGATAGTAATTTTGATAACAATGCCACACTGTTTGTTGACGATTATGCATTTCCAGGACCAGCAGAACCGCACACTGTATCTACTTTTGTACAAGACAATACAGAATGGATTAGTGAGGCCATATCAGCAGAACCTGCTCTCAACGGTAATGAAGCCTTACATACAGCAGCAATATATACAAACAATTATGTAGGTGATGCAACACTAGAAGCTACACTTGATGTAAACATTAATGAAGATACCAGTTGGGCACCGATAAACACGATAACATTTGATGGTACAGAAACAATGCCTGCTTATTTTAATTTTAGAGGCGTATACAACTACTTACGATTTAAGACAACTGCATCACCAAATGATACCGTAACAAAAATTTTAGTAAGGAATTAGGAATAGGTATGGCAACAAGTGAAACTATTATAGCAACCCAGACGCACCCGGGAGACAGTTCAGAACAAACTATTACAAGTGAAAAATTTAAAGGCGATGGTTATTATGGTCGAGCAGATGGCTTCCATACCGTACAAGTTGTGCTCACAGGATTCTTAGGTAAAGTGGAAATACAAGCATCACTAGCTACCGATCCTGCAGACGAAGATTGGTTTACGGTTAACATAACAGATGTTACAGATAATACTACATCTAATTTTGTTGAATACATTATAAATGAAACTAGTAGCAAGATGTATAACTTTACCGGTAACTTCGTGTGGGTAAGATGTTTGGTTAGTTCGTGGACTGATGGATCAGTAAACAGCGTAAAATTAAATCATTAATCTTGACAATCTACTGCTACTTTGCTATAATTAATGTATGAGCATTGTATCTAATATTGTATCTGCATATCTACCTGCAAAGAAAAAAACAACACCTAGTGGCTGGATAAGTTTTAATGCTCCGTGTTGTCATCACAATGGACAAACAACAGATAAACGTGGAAGAGGCGGATTAATTATTAATAATGATGGCGGTGTTAGTTATCATTGCTTTAACTGCGGTTTTAAGTGCAGTTGGCAAGGTGCAAAAAGTTTATCTTTAAAATTTAAAAAATTTTTAGAATGGTTAAATGTACCTGACAATATAATTAAAAAACTATCATTAGAATTATTAAAACAAGAAACAAACAATGTAACTAAATTACAAATACAAACAGTCTTACCTTCTTTTAAAGAAATTACGCTTCCTAATAATGCTATTCTAATAAACGAAGTACAAAATGTTAATTCTAATATTCTTAAAATAATAGAATATATATCAAATAGAAATCTTCAATTTGAAGACAGTAGTTTTTATTGCTGTGATAATGTAGGTTTAAAAAATAGATTAATAATTCCTTTTTACTATAATACTAAACTTGTAGGATATACAGCAAGAACAATTGCAGATAAACATCCAAAATACTTAACAAATTCTCAACCAGGTTATGTATTTGGATTAGATGCACAACAAAATGATTATTCTTTTACTATAATTTGCGAAGGTCCTATAGATGCATTATTAATAGGAGCTACAAGTATATTAGGATCTGAAATTTCAGAATATCAATGTAATTTATTAAATTCTTATAACACTGAGAAAATTGTTATTCCAGATAGAGATAAAGCTGGAAAAAAATTGATAGACCAAGCATTATCTTTAGGATGGAGCATAAGTTTCCCTGATTGGGATAAAAATATAAATGATGTAGGTGATGCTGTAAATAAATACGGTAGAATGCTTACTCTATACAGCATTATTACTTCTAGATGTAATTCTAGTTTAAAAATAAAATTAAGAGCAAAAAAATGGTTTGGTTAAAAGAAAAATTAAAAGAACTTTGGTTTTGGATATCTTATCCTTTTTATTGGATAAAAGATGAAATTGAATTTAGAAAAAAAATGAAAGAATTAAGAAAAAGAGATCCTTTTATCTATGATTAAATGATTACATGGGGAATAAGTGCTAACAGCCATGACGCTGCAATTAGTGTGCATAACAACGACAAAATAGAATTTGCAAGTCATACAGAAAGATTTAGCCATAAAAAAAATGATGCACACTTAAATCCTAGTATTGTTGACTATTCGCTGCAATGGGGAGAGCCTGATAGGATCATTTGGTACGAGAAACCTTTACTAAAAACTACAAGGCAGTTGTATGCTGGACAAAGAGATTTATTAAACAAGAACCGTATAAAAAAATATTTAGAATCTTTTGGATTAACAGCGCCTGTGTCGACAGTAGGTCATCATTGTTCACATGCAGCAGCTGGATATTATACTAGTGGGTTTGATCATGCAACTGTGCTAGTTATAGATGCAATAGGAGAATGGAATACACTAAGTGTATGGGAAGGTGAATACGATAAATTAACCTGTAAGCGTACCTGGAACTATCCGAACAGCATAGGTATTTGGTATAGTGCAATGACACAACGCATTGGACTAAAGCCGAATGAAGAAGAATATATACTTATGGGCATGGCAGCATATGGTGATGCCAGTAAGTATGGTGAAACAATATTAAACGATTTTTGGGAACAGTTTCCTAATCATTTAAATATTTTTAATCTCCTTCCTAACTTCCAACTTAGGCATAATCTACATAGAGGGTGCATGTGGTGGGAGCCTACTAAGATTGCATTTAATATCGTAGACGGTAAGCAAGAGTTTACACAATGGGCATATGACATAGCAGCAGGAACACAATGGGCATATGAGCACATATTAACTAAGATAAGTAAGGCTGTAGCTAGGACATACGCTAGCAGTAACCTAGTGTTTATGGGCGGATGTGCATTAAATTGCAGTGCTAACAGCAAGATAGTTGAACACTGGAATGGTGCAGATAATATCTGGATAATGCCTAATCCAGGTGATGCAGGCAGTTGCATAGGAGCAGTACTTGCACACAGAGGCACACACATAGAATGGCCAGGACCGTATTTAGGTTATGAGATAGAAGGAGAATATCCAGTAGATGAAATCGTTAATGAACTTATGCAAACAGGTATTGCAGGGGTTGCGTCAGGAAGAGCCGAGTTCGGTCCTCGTAGCCTTGGCGCTCGCAGCCTTCTTGCTGACCCTCAGCGTATGGATATTAAAGATAAAGTCAATGCCATTAAACGTAGACAGAAGTTCCGTCCCTTCGCACCTGCAGTCCTTGCAGAACACGCATCCAGTTTATTTGAGCCGCCCTTCGGACGTTATATGCAGTACACGGCACATTGTAAGGATCCTGAACGATACCCTGCAATTGTCCACGCAGACGGAACCAGCAGAGTTCAAACAGTTACAAAGCAGGATCACCCAGGTTTTAGAGCGTTGTTGGAAAGATGGTACGAATTAACAGGCTGTCCTATGCTGTTAAACACAAGCCTCAATATAAAAGGCAAACCCATAGTAAACACATTGACAGATGCACAAGAATTTAGTAAACTATACAATGTAAAGGTATTTTCATGAATAAAAACATTAACATAGACTTATTCCAAAAGATAAATTTTATTAGCCATGCAGGCTTGCCACTTACATGGAAAATTGAGTGTGATGCTATATCACCAGATGAATGGGTTGCACTTGCACACATTATTCGAGAGTTTGAGCCTCGTAACTGGAGAGCTGCCGTAGGTATACCCAGAGGTGGCGTAGCACTAGGCAAGGCACTAGATAAGTACGGTACACAGAACATAGACGACCCTGTGCTTGTAGTAGACGATGTGTACACAACAGGCAAGAGCTTCCGAGATTATGTAGCAGAAAACTATCCAAACGAAGAAGTACTGCAATGGTGTGTATTTGCACGTAAGCCAACTGAAAATGCAGTAAATGCACTTTTTACAATGCCAAACAAAAAATAAATGTCAAGACAAAATGTAGACTACGGTTACGATATACAAAAAGTATATCTTGAGATGTTCCTTACAGATGCTGAAAGCTATGTAAGATGTCAAGGTGTATTTGAACCTAAAACGTTTGATAGGCGTTTGCAACCTGCTGCAGAATTCCTAAAGGATTATGTAGCAGAGCATAACGCATTGCCTACGTTTGACATGATTAATGCTGCAGCTAAATGTGATCTAAAGAATCCAGGAGAACTACAAGAGCAACACTATGATTGGCTGCTACAGGAGTTTGAAACATTTAGTAGGCATAAAGCATTAGAAGATGCAATCCTCAAGTCAGCAGACTTACTAGAAAAAGGAGAGTATGGACCTGTTGAAGATCTAGTTAAACGAGCAGTACAGATAGGATTACAGAAAGATCTAGGAACAGACTATTGGAGAGATCCACGTACAAGGCTAGAAGAAATAAAAAGTCGTAACGGACAGGTTAGTACAGGCTGGGCTACGCTAGATAAGAAACTGTTTGGAGGATTTAACAGGGGAGAGCTTAATATATTTGCAGGAGGCAGTGGTGCAGGTAAGAGTTTGTTCTTAGCCAATCTAGGAGTAAACTGGGCACTTGCAGGACTGAATGTGCTGTACTTAACATTTGAGCTTAGTGAAAATATTGTAAGCATGAGACTTGACAGTATGGTTACAGACATACCCAGCAGAGAGATATTTAAAAGCATAGACGATGTGGAAATGAAAGTGAGGATGATAGGTAAGAAGTCTGGTGCTTTCCAAGTCAAGTATATGCCAAGTGGTAAGACTGCAAATGATCTACGTAGTTACATTAAAGAGTTTGAAGTTAAGACAGGACGTAAGATTGAAGTGATACTTGTTGATTATTTAGATCTAATGATGCCTATTGCTAAACGTATATCAGCAGAGAACTTGTTTGTTAAGGACAAGTACGTAAGTGAGGAACTACGTAACTTGGCAATGGAAACTAACACACTGTTTGTTACAGCTAGTCAGTTGAACAGGGCAAGCGTAGAAGAGATAGAGTTTGATCATTCGCACATATCCGGCGGGCTTAGTAAGATACAAACTGCAGATAATGTTATAGGTATCTTTACCAGCAGGGCAATGCGAGAGCGTGGTAGATATCAGATACAGCTAATGAAAACACGTAACTCGAGCGGTGTTGGTAGTAAGGTAGATCTAGAGTTTGATATTGACAATCTGCGTATACGTGATATGAATGAAGACGAAGACTATCAAGAATTTAACAAACGTAAGAGCACAGTGTTTGACCAGATTAAAAGGACTGCACAAACACAACAGGAAACCGTGAGAGAGGATCCTGCAGAAGGAGATACAGTAGGTAAGATACGAGCCAAAACTGACAGTACTAAACTTAAAGAATTCTTAAATAACCTAAACACTGAAACAGACTAAAGGAGAACTATGGCGTGTGGATGCGGACGAAGTCCAGATTTTTGTAGAGGATGGCATGCTTTATCAGAAGCAGAGTGGCAAGCAGAACTATTAATACTGCAAGCAGAACAAGTTGCTGAAAAACCAAAAAACGATAAACATGTTGTAATGGTTAGAGAAGTACAGCACTATACTGATACACTGTTTAGATTTGTTACAGACAAACCAGTAGACTACACATTTAAAGCAGGTGAGTTTGTAATGATTGGACTCGGTGATAAGGTACGCAGGGCATATTCAATTACCAGTTCCCCAGGAGATAACTATTTAGAATTTTATTCGATCAAGGTGCCTGACGGAGCACTTACTTCAAGGCTAAAAAATATTCAGCCTGGTGATACAGTTGAAGTAGGCGCTAAGGCAACAGGCACCCTGTTATTAGAAAACCTAAAGCCAGGTCGCAGGCTTTGGTTACTTGCAACAGGAACAGGTATTGCACCTTTTATGAGCCTAGTAAGACAGAAAGATATTTTTAATGTTTTCGCAGAAGTTAATGTAGCATGGAGTGTTAGAGAGCAGGACGAGCTTAAAGCATATAGAGCAGACCTAACAGGATACGATTTAAATCTATTTCCTATTGTAACTAGAGATGAATTGTATATTGGATATCAGAAACGTATTACAGAACTTATCGATGATAAAGTATTACTAGGAGAAATGGATCCTCAACATGATCGTGTAATGCTTTGCGGCAGCATGGAATTTAATGAAGACTTAAAACGTATACTGGACGCAAATGGATTTGCAGAAGGTAACACAGGAACTCCGGGTGATTATGTAGTAGAGAAAGCCTTTGTAGGTTAGATGAAAAATTTAGAAAATATATTTTCTAGTATATATAAAAATAACTATTGGGGTACTGGTTCTGGACCTGGATCTAGTGTAAAAAATTCTGAAGAGTATAGACAAAGTTTACTAAGCATTTTAGCCGATGAAAATATTAATTCTGTTTTAGATTACGGCTGCGGTGACTGGCAATTTAGTT
>Ga0213866_10000061_pt1 | contig 86998 bp, 77 predicted proteins | sample PICome_11_FD_160079 | JGI IMG/M metagenome (GOLD analysis project Ga0213866, IMG submission 160079) | Coastal seawater microbial communities near Pivers Island, North Carolina, United States - PICO284 | ecosystem: Environmental > Aquatic > Marine > Coastal | place: USA: North Carolina... | reverse complement strand
CGCTTTTTTTTGATGTTTTCATTATACAAAAAAAGTTTATTGAAACCAGTTTCAATAAACTTTAACGTAGCCTTTTGTTTATAAAGAATTCAAAGAGTTTTACCAACTATTTTTGACCATTAAACCAGAAGAAGTGGCTTGTTTTTTGCGAAGTTATGGGCTTTTGTAAGGGTTATTGTGTTGTAGCCAGTTATTTTTCTTTTTTATTTACGTGAATAATTTTTGGATTCTGACCATCTTGATTTCGTTTGGAACGTCCATAAAGACCTATATTAACATCTGACGGTGATTTACTTTCAAGTTCTGTTGGGTTTACATAAGTATACATTCCATAACCGTGTCCTGAAACTACCCAACCTTCTGTCTGGTTTAAGTGAGTAACTGAAAAGTCGCCAGCTGGTCCACCAGAGTGCACAGGTCCAAATTCTTTCATCAGTTTTATAGCTTCCTTCTCCACGTTCGAAATAGTGTCAACATTATCGAAAATGATATATGTCCCATTTTCAAAAAGTACCCAGTCTTGGAATTTTGAATTTATAGCAAGTCGCACATGGTCTAATAAACTCTTTTCATGCATGGAATCATGTTCTTTTAAAGTATTGTCACTTTGGTTTCCTTCTGTAGATTGAGAACAATTAAAGAAAAGTGATATCAATCCGATGAATATGAGTCTAACGATTTTCATTTTTTTAATTGGCTACGTGATTGTATAAGATTAGTTGCGTGGTTGAAGCACCTAATTTAGCAAATAAAAACCGAATAGAAAATCCGCGAGGATTTTCGTAAGTAGGTTAGAACTAGCAATAAATTATATACGGTGTTGGCAACTGGCTTTTCATTCTATAGTTTCTTCATTGATAAAATCAAATTCTTTCTTTATTAACATATTTAAATACTTATCAAAACTATCTGCTATTACTTTTAATTCGTCTGGGTCGTGTAAATATCTTACCACTTGACCTTTAATCCCTTTTTCAGATGGACTAAAATCGATAAACAATTGAGAAGTTCCACCATTATTCATACAATCGGAAAAATGTAGCCACTTGATTGATTCGGCTTTATCAATTATTTTATTGTCAACTTCAACTTCATCATATTTTCGTTCTATATATTCTGAAAAGTATTCTTTCGCTTGATTTTGGTTTTCGATAATTTCTTTTGTTGATAATAAATAGTATGGATATTCGTGCATATCAGAACCTAAAATAAAGAACGTAATTTCATCTTTTCCATATTTTCTCCAATATGTTCCATCCACATATTCAAGTAGGTCAATTAAAGTGCTTGGAATTTCAGGATAAACTTGTTTAAGTTTATTAATATTCTCTCTTTTCGCTCCGTGAATTACTTTTTCAAAAGATTCCCATTCCTCTTTTCCATTGCTTTTAAAATAGGCGTTTTTAAGACCAGCTATGTAATTTTCAATAATAGGATTTAGTTTTTTACTTTCAACTTTTTCCACTTGTTCAACCTGTTTCACTTGTTCAACGTGTTTCTTGTTTTGCCCTTTTCCAAATAATTTATTCCAAAATCCCATTTCGATAGTTTTCGTTCTTTGCTTGTTGCCAACGGTCTAGTGTATGATTTCGTTGCGTGTTTAAGCACTAAAGTTAGCAAATAAACACAGATAGAAAGTCCGCAAGGACTTTCGTAAGTAAGCTCTAACTAGCAATGAATTATACACATTGTTGCCATTTCGTTGTTTTTATAGTTCGCTCATTTAATCTGGTTTAACAATACTTTTGCTTGTTCAAAACCAGCATCCAATGCTAAATTCAAATATTTTTTAGCTTTATCAATCTCATTTAGTCGAATATAGCAATAACCCATTTTAAAAGCGTATTTCGCATTTTGAGTATTTCCAATAAACATTTCTTTGTAATCTTCTAAAGCTGAATAAAAATTTTCTTGCTTCATATGATAGTCGCCTCTTTTTTCGAATGCGTGAGTTGGATATAATTCACAAGATTCATTCAAGTCAGTTAAGGCTTTTACGTTGTCATTATTGTCAAAATGAATTCTTGACCTAACTTCTAAATACAATGCTTTCCACTCATCATCGTTCTCGATGCTAATAGCCTTATTTATATCAACAAGTCCTAAATCGGTTTTTCCCAAAGCATTGTAACAAAGTGCTCTATCTGCAAAAACTTTTGATTTTTTGTACCCAAGGTTTATCGCCTTTGTAAATTCGATAATTGCTTCTTCAAATTTTTTATTCTTTTTAAGAAAAGCACCTCTGTTAAATGCCACCTCTGGATTATCTTTAGATTCTGTAAACTCCACAAAGTCATCAATTGAAAACTTAATTTGATGCTTATTCTTTTCGTCCATATTTTTAATCTTTCTGAATTTTTATTTTGATAACTCTCGTTTTGTGGTTATTAATCCATTTTCAAAACATCTTCTCCGTCTTTTCTAAATACAGAACCTGTCCGTCTGTATTTCATTTTCTTTCCGTCCACACACAAGACATAAACGGCATTTCCGAGTTGTTCAGAAAGTTGCAAAAGAGTGATTTTGTTTTCGGAAACTCCCAAGTCAACCGATATATGCTTTTTTAAATCATCTACTCTTGTTCCCATTTTTTTCCAAGCACCACTTTTATTCCATTTGGGTTCTTTAAATCCATCTTCAACTACGCAAGCGTTTGTCGGTTTGGTTTCAGGATTTAGATATTCCCAAGTTTTGTCGTCTTTCAACAGAACCTTTTTTCCGTCTTCGGTAGTGGCGATTTTGGTCTGTCCAAATGATAATGATGTAATGAAAAGCAGATTGATAAAAATTAGTTTTTTCATAATTAATTCGGTTTGAGTTTGAGTGAGCCACAATGAATGGCAACGTGATTGTATAAGATTAGTTGCGTGGTTTAAGCACTAAAGTTAGCAAATAAATCACAGATAGAAAGTCCGCGAGGACTTTCGTAAATAGGCTAGAACTAGCAATTAATTTTATACGGTGTTGTGTAACGTTTTTATTCAAAGGCTTTTTCATAGATTCCGATTAAACAGCCACTACAAGTATTTAAAATTGAGTTTCTGTTTTTAATATTCAAAATCAATTTTTTATCCAATTCCGTTAGTTTTATTCCTTTTTTATTTTGCAAATACTCCAAAGCCTCAACGCCATAAGTCTGTAACTCTATATTAAATGATTTCATCCAATTCCGAAATTCCGAAATATTCTTTTTTTTATCGAATCTTAATTCATTATATATAGGTACGTCATAGGAAATTGGCGCAAATCCACAGACATATCCGTAAATATGGTCTTCTAAAGACTGATTAACAAAATCAGTAATTGTTAATTCCGATTGGTAAAATTCGTTATGAAATTCCAATTGAGCTTTTAGTTTTTCAAAGTCAAAATAGTAATTGGTTTTTTCTCTGTATTGGTCATAATTAATTAGTCCAAATATTGAGTCGTTTTTCGAGAACGTATGTACTTTATATTCTTTGTATTTCGTGAATCTGTCACTTATGTAATTTATAAGTACTCGATATATTTTTTCAGAAACTCCATTATCTCTTTCTCTTTCAAAAAGCAACTCTCCAAATCCTCTATAATCTTCTTTGACTAATTCAAATTTTTGGTTTTTTAACCAATCAATACTAAAATTCTCATAGTTTTTAAAATAACCTTGCATTTCATAATCAGCTTCTATTTCAGCTTTATTCTGTGAAAATGACTGAAAAGAAAATATCAGAAATATGTAGATTGTTAAAATTCTCATTGTTCGTTTAAATGTTACACAACGTTTGGTGTATGGTTAGTTGCGTGTTTTAGCAACTAATTTAGTAAACAAATACTTGCCAGAGAAAATTCCGAAGGAATTTTCAGGATAAGCACTAGCGAAAGCAATTAATTATACACGGTGTTACCACACGTTTTGTTCTTTTCCAACTGGTTCAAATGGTTTGCAAGCACTTTCCATTGCCATATATTCTAATTCTTCATTAGTGATTGGTTTTGGAAAAAGCCAGCCTTTAATTCTCGAAATCCAATCGACATAAATTCCAGCTTTTTTCGAGATTGCTAACATTTCTTTTTCGGTCAATACTTTTTCAATTCCGTTTTCATAATCGACTTTTATTAGAGGAAATTTGACGTTATTTTCATCTGTTAAAGTTGACTGTTTTTTGAGTGACTTACTAATCGACTCCATAAAATCTAAAATCGAATTCAGTTCCGATTCAGATTTTATTTCAGTTGGTTGTATGTCAAATTCAATTTGTTCTGGACAAAAGAAATAACTTTTGATTATAACTCCGTTTAGGTCAATCGACAAAGATTTAGTTTCTAATTTTCCAGTTACGTCATTCCACATTTTTTGGACATAATCAAAGTCAATTTGGTTAGTTCCGTTTTCTTTGTCAACTCCAAAAATTAGATTGTATTCTGAATTCAGAAACTCAATCAGTTTTTTCCAATCCGAAGAGTCAACGTCTTGCACGTAAATATCTCTTAAACTACCATCAGGTTTAAAAATCCATTTCGCTTTATTCCAATTTCTATCGGGTTTCATCTAATGTGTGGTAACGGTTTGCGTATATGACTTGAGGCGGTTTTCGAAGCACTTTCTAGTCGGTTAGCAACAAACTTACTTAAAAGCACTAAGCTTGAATTTGCCACTTACCCCGCCTTAAGTTATATACGCTGTTGGCAAATCGTTTTTTTATTTCAACTTTTGTTCGATTAATATATCATATCCCAAGAATCCCTTTTTAACAAAAAGTTCTACATTTTGATAAGAATCCATTTTATCATAGTATTTATGAGGAAATACTAGTTCCTTTATCTTTCCATTGTACAAAATTTTAAAAGTCGGCTTTCTTTCATCTCGATGATATTTTCGTCCTGGTAAAGATGAACTCTCAAAAATTTCAAAAGTCTGCTTATTGTATTCATCTGATGCCAAGTAATAATTTGTAAACATAAAAACTGAACAAGCTATAAATCCCCAACTTACAGTGCTTTGAACAAAAGTCCAAAGATACAATGTGCTTTTGCATTTATAATTAAACAATTTTTGAAAGTCCTTTAAAGATAAAAACATTGTCAAAATTCCAACCACAAAAATAATCGCCAAAAGAATTTCAATATCAATTATAGTTTGTCGATATATTTTTATTTCCCATATCATTAAAGCCAGTCCAACAAAAAATATAATCTTATAAAACCGCTCCTTTTCTTTATTTGTCGTCACTCAATTTTTTTTAAAATGTTTGCCAACGTACGTATAATAAACATATGTTCATTATACCGCATATGTTTTTCACAAATCTAACCAATTTTCAATACATAAGAGGAAAAACTGACTACAAGAGTATATATTTCTGTAGTTATTAAAATATAACCCACAAAAAAAGAGCGTTCAAACTAATTTGAACGCTCTTTTCAATATATTTTAAAATGACCTTATTTTCCTTCTGCTGAAAGACTTTTCATTTCTTTCTCGATCATGTCGTAGAATTGATCAATTTTTGGCAATACTACAATACGCGTACGTCTGTTGGTTGCTCTGTTTTCAGCCGTATCATTTTCCACTAATGGAACGTAATAACTTCTTCCTGCTGCAATTAATTTCCCTGGATCTACACCCAATTCTTGCAATACACGAATAATAGAAGTGGATCTTTTTACACTTAAATCCCAGTTGTCAATCAACACACCTTTGTTATACGGAACATTGTCTGTGTGACCTTCTACCATACATTCAAAATCAGGCTTGCTTTTTACAACTTTCGCCACTTTTGCCAATACTTCTTTTGCTCGTGCAGTTACGTCGTAACTTCCACTTTTAAATAATAATTTGTCAGCAATAGAGATGAATACAACTCCTTTTTCCACATTGATTTCAATGTCCGGATCGTCAATTCCGACTGCTTTCTTCAAGCTAGAAACAATCGCAAGTGTTACACTATCTTTTTTGTTTAAAGCATCTTGCAAACGTGTGATTTTTAAATCTTTCTCTTTCAAGCTTTCTAATGATTTCTCAAGATTTTCAGCACCTTTCGTGGTCAAAACAGTCATATCTCGTGTATTCTCAATCAAGCTTTGGGTGTTTTTCTTCAAATCATCATTTGCTTTCTTCAAATCTGCTACTTGATCTTTCAAAGCGTCCGCTCTTGCACTGGAAGAAGCTTTTTCTTCTAAGCAAGAATTTAATTTAACAGTTGCAGAGTTCAATAAATCTTTAGTTTCCTTGTGTCTTGCTTCTAAAGCCGCAAACTCTTTTTTAGAAACACAAGAGGATAATAAAAACGACAGCGTTACTGTCAATAAAAGAACTTTCTTCATAAATGTTATTGTTTTATAAATTGTTTTTTAAATGGTTTTCAAATTTTGATCAAATGTATTAAAAATGCTACTGATATCACCAGTATTAACAAAGTTTTAAAACTATCCTTCAAAGTTTTTTTAACATTTCAACAAGGAATGTTTTTTATTGCGAAAATGATAAGTAATTTGGGTGTAAAAGCTGTTTTTTTAAGTTTTTGGAATCTTCAAAAAATAACCTAAAAATTATTTTATAATTCTGTAAAGGTCTTTTTCCCTTTCAGAAAATAGGAAAATACAATCGATTTTTGCTGAAAGTATTGTTTCTGTTGGGTTTGTCCACGTTTTTTATACATTTTGATGAATCGAGCATAAAAGTGAAAATGTGCTTTTAATATAGCTGCAAAATGCTTGAAACGCAATTGTGCTAAAAACTGAATTGCAGCAATTCCATCCAAGACCAAACGTGAAAAAATAATGGGAATTAATTTTCCTTTCGGGAGATTCTTCACCAACATACACAAAGAGTTTCGAAAATTTAGATAGGTTTTCTGCGGATGCAAACCGTCCAACGTGGCACCACCAACATGATAGACCACACTTTCTGAGATATATTTCGCTTGATAGCCCAAATTAAACGCACGCCAACACAAATCAATTTCCTCTTGATGCGCAAAGAAATCTTCATCAAAACCATTTAGTTTTTTAAAAACTGCTTTTCGGATAAAAAAACACGCGCCCGAAGCCCAAAAAATAGGAAGCGCATCATCATATTGTCCGTTGTCTTTTTCTAAGGTATGAAAAATGCGTCCTCGGCAAAATGGATAGCCATATTTATCGATAAATCCGCCTGCTGCGCCTGCATATTCAAAATGTGTTTTTTGTTTAAAATCTAAAATTTTTGGTTGAATTATTGCCGTTTTTGGATTCGATTCAAATTCCGATCGAATAGGAGCGAGCCAGTTTTTGGTAACTTCCACATCCGAATTTAACAAGCAAAAAATGGACTCATCTACACTTGGTAACGCATCATTGTAGCCTTTGGCATACCCACCATTTTTTTCATTCTTTATAATGATAACTTCAGGAAAATGTGTTCGCACATACTTAATAGAAGTATCGCTCGAAGCATTGTCTGCCACATAAATTGTAGCATCTTCCGAAAAGGCAATCACGCTAGGCAAAAACTGCTCTAAGAGTTTTTTTCCGTTCCAATTAAGAATGACAATGGCGATGTTCATGCTGTAAATTATAAATTTTAAATGCTGAATTTTAAATTAAAAAGTATTTTCGTCTAACAAGTCTAACAAGTCTAACAAGTCTAACAAGTCTAACTCAGTCTAACAAGTCTAATTCAGTCTAACTCGTCTAATTTGTCTCATACTCCGGTAACTCTCTCAAAAAATGATATTGTTTCGCTTCGTAATCCATCGTACAATAATAATGATCTAAACCATTTGTCACCATTAAATATTGCGCTTCCAACACCATATTATAACGTGCAATTTGATCAAATGTTTTTTGTTGAATGGCAATCGCACTTCGTTTACATTCTACCACCAAAAAAATACTTCCGTCCGAATTGAAAACCACCACATCATATCGTTTCTTTAAATCGTTGAATGTGAGTTCTTTCTCGACATTTATCAAGCTCATTGGGTACTTTTTTTCTTGCATAAGAAATTGCACCGTATGTTGTCGCACCCATTCTTCAGGAGTTAAGACTACAAACTTTTTCCGAATCGCATCAAAAATATAGATTTTATTTTCCCTATTTTTGAAGCGGAATGTATATTTTGGAAAATTCAAAGGTTCCATACGCACAAAACTAACGATTCGTGCATCGAAAACCAATACAATTCCGCATTTGTCTCAACAATGGAAGAAGCTAAACAGATTGTCATCGATATCCAAAAAGGAAACATCAAACCTATTTATTTTTTAATGGGCGAAGAAGCTTATTATATTGATAAAATTTCCGATTATATTGAAGAAACCGTGTTGGCAGAAGAAGAAAAAGGCTTTAACCAAATGGTATTATACGGTCGTGATGTGACGATTGATGATATTGTAGCAAATTCCAAACGCTATCCGATGATGGCGGAACGACAAGTGGTGATTGTGAAAGAAGCACAAGATTTGTCGCGCACGATTGAGAAATTAGCCGATTACCTCGAAAATCCGCAGCCTTCCACGGTTTTAGTGATTTGTTATAAATACAAAACCATTGATAAACGCAAGAAATTATACAAAATAGCCAACAAAAATGGCGTTGTGTATGAAAGCAAGAAACTGTATGAAAATCAGGTTGCCGATTGGATTCGTAGAGTCTTAGCGGGAAAAAAATATAATATTACGCCCAAAGCTGCGCAAATGTTGGTGGAGTTTTTAGGAACGAATCTGAGTAAGATTGATAACGAACTTCAAAAGTTACAGTTGATTTTACCCAAAGGAAGCGAAATCACGCCCATTTTGATTGAGGAAAACATCGGAATTAGCAAAGATTACAACAATTTTGAGTTGCGAAAAGCTATTGGCGACCGTGATTTTACAAAGGCTTTCCAGATTATTACTTATTTTTCAGAAAACCCGAAAGATAATCCTACCGTGGTGACGGTTTCGTTGTTGTTTAATTTCTTCTCACAACTATTACAATATCATGGTTTGCGCGATCAAACACCGAGAAATGTGGCTTCAATTCTTCGTATTAATCCGTATTTCGTAAAGGAATATCAAACCGCAGCACACAATTATCCGATGAAAAAAGTAAGTGGAATTATTGCCACGTTACGTGAAATGGACGTAAAAAGTAAAGGTGTTGGTGCCACAAATTTATCCAATGGCGACTTGTTGAAAGAGTTGTTGGTGCGGATTATGAATTAGGTTTGCTGCGCTCAACGGTTCGCTGCGCTCAATTCAAAGATTCAAGGTTCAAAAATTCAAGGTTCAAGGTTCAAGATTCGTCATGCTGAACTTGATTCAGCATCCCATTAAGTCACGAAATCTTCAAATTGTTACATTTTCAAATTGACACATCATCAAATTGACACATCAATTCATTATAATTACAAAACAAAGCTGATTGAGCGAAGCCGAAATCAAGCAACTTGAGTATCTACTTGAAAATTTTTCTTCATAAATTCATTAATCATTTGTCGGGCCAAACCTAGATATTCATTTTTTTCATCTAAATACGTGTGTAATTCTTCTATTTCCCAGTCGAGTTCTTCCTGACGTTCAGTGATGTCATCGTCTTGTTCGTCAATTGATCTCAGTAAATCTTTATAACGCCTTTCTACACGACTCATTTGTTTTAAAATTTGAATAGTGAGTTTTTTTCGTGCATGCACTAACGGAACACGTTGTAGTGCAAATACTTTGATGGAAGCCAACGCGCGTTCTTTTAAAAATTCTGTTTGTTTACTTGGTTGTATAACGCCAGATTCAATATCATATTGAAAATACTCTTCTGGATTTTCAATACATGGATTCAGCAATAAGCGTACTTCTTCTTCTTTATTCAAATCGTCATCATGTGATCGAACTCTTTTGGTTTCATCAAATATTGGAAATTGATTCATTTTTCCCATACTATTCAATCGATCATCGGTTGCGGTTTGTTGTTTTGATTTCTGATTGCAGTTTCTACAGGATAATAGTAAATTATGCCAATCTGCCGCCAACCAATAATACCCGGGTTTTGAATTGCCCGTAGCTTTGAGTTCTTCAATTTCTCCTTTGGGTCTAAAATGCTCAATATCTCCAACATAGGTTGCCAAAATATCACTTTCACAATAGGCACACTTTCCTGTGCTCATTTCAATAAGTGTTTCCTTTACTTTAGGGTTGCTATATACTTCAAATTTGAATGCCTTGGTATTGTTTGGATCTGAATAATACGCAATCGCTGCTTCAAGTTCTGCCTTCAACTTGACGCTTCCTTCTTTAAGTATTTCTGGAATTTTGACCGAATCTCTTTTAATGAAAATCATATTATTTTTTTTGATCTAATTTTTTCCAAAGATTCTTTACTCTATCGATTGCCTCTTGTTTGATATCTTTTACTTCAATTTTTAAATTTTTATTCCGCATGCCTTTTGCCATCAATTCATCTACAACTTGGTAAATGATCTCTTCACGTTTGTCATTCCCAAAGCGCATGTATTGCAGTTTTTTCACCTCTTCTTTTAAACTTTCTAGGCGTACTTTTTGTTCTTCGTTTCTATTGGTTTCATTGATAGCTAACAATTCGTAATATTCCTTAAACAGTAGTTCCGTTTTCATATCCATCGTACTATTCAATCCAAAATATTCTGAGGTTAATAATTGATCAATTCGTAAACTACTCGGATCTGGTAAATCACTAATGGCAATGATTTTGTTTTCGTCATCACGTTTTAATACCACGACTTCATGTTGCTTCACACCACGTAAACATAAGGGTTCGTGTGTGGTAATGATAAACTGAATTTTTGGAAATGTAGTACGCAAACGCTCAATGATTTCCATTTTCCAGCGCGGATGCAAATGGGTACCAATTTCATCAATCAGAACAATTCCTTCTGCCAATTCGTATACTACATTTTCTTTGGATAGGGTATAAATCATATCAGTTGCAATCGCAAAAATGGACTTGTAACCGTCGCTCAAATGATTGATATCTACATTATCTTTTGTTTTATCGTATTTGATGAAAATTTGTTTGTTTTTTATGCTTCGCTGAATGGAATCCAAATCGTCCAATAACAACAAATTTTTCAATGTTTTCGCTACTTGATTGAATGTTTTTCGATCGGCATTTAAAAACCATTCTTTTGCATTTGATAATGAAATGGAGGCATCAAATAGGTTTTTTACTTTTAAATAATTCGGATGATTTTTTTCGGGTTCTAACTTTCCAATCGGTAACAATCGGGTAGAGCCATACCCAATTATAAACGCAGGCGGTTTTTCAATATTAGCAATGATTTTTCCATCTTTTTTGTTGAAGGTAATCTCAAAGAATTCATTATTTCCTTTTCCGTATACGCGAATAAATCCGCTACGTTTTCCGTATTTGAGCACATCGTTAATGGTAATATCTAAACTATCTAAATACGTTTGTCCCATCAAGGCTAAGGCGATGGCTTTTAGTACCGAACTTTTTCCAACACCATTTTCACCTAAAAATACCAACCAAGGTTCCGAACTTGTATCGCCTGCATAATCAGGCAATTCAAGGGTTAAATCAGAGAAACATTTGAAGTTGTTTAGGACAATTTTATCTAAATACACATTTTTGAGAATGCTCGCATAGAATTCATCATCTTTTTTCTGAAAAACGAGTTTATTTATTTTGGAAGGCGGTTTTGATTTGTCTCTCGTAAGTCCATCAACAGGATCTTCTTTTAATGGAAATGACATGGATTCAAAAATGTCATCGCCACCTTTTGCTTGTTCATACGAAGGAGCATCAGGTGGCATCTGTTGCTGATGTTGCTGCTGTTGTGCTGGCGGTTGTTGTTGTTGTTGTTGTTGTTGTTGCTGTTGACTTTGATTGTAATAGGATTGTATTTGCTCAACAAGATTTGTTAGGATAGTATATATTTCCTTATCTTCTAAATAATATTCAATTAATGCTTTTCGGAATGCTAAATGTTTTTTTTTGGAAGTTCCTTTTAGTATTTCATTCCATTCTTCAGCAATGGCGTGCGAGTTTTTAATGCCTTTTCGCAAGCCTTCAATTTCATGTTTGGTATCATCAACTATATTCTGTCGTTCGTATACCAAGTCTTTTCGGTTCAATCCAAAAATTTGAATGGTCGCTTCGGCTTTTTGTTTGACCATTTCGCCAATTAATGGAGAAAATTTTATTTTTGAAAAAGAGGGCAGTTCACTTTCTTTTAGAGGTATAATTTCGCCCATGCCAAAATCAAACATAAAAAACTGACTTGGATCATCGACACATGGATCGATCAAAAAAGCATTTTCTTTCGCAGAAATGGTTTCGAACGGTGTTTCCAAAATTGCTCGTTTGCCACTTACTGGAAATACATTCGATTTGAATCGACTACAATTATGGCAAGCTGCATACAAGTTTTCCCATTCATACGTAAGCCACCAATAGTGATCGGCATCAATTTCTTTACTATCAAAACCTTGCGAATTGTTACTTGGACGAAAGCGATGTACATAACTCTCGAAGCCCATTTTTGTTCCTATTAACGACGATTCACAGAATGCACATTTGTAATCAAACAACTTCATTAAGTTATTGGCAACTTCATCTGGAAAGTAGCTAACATTGAATGTACGTTGTGCGCGCGTGTTTTTGTGTAGCTTGTAAAACTCACTAATTTCGTGCTTTAAGCGTTCGTATTCTTTGGAATGAAAGAATTCAGGTTTCGCTATTTTATGTCTGTTTATTTTAATCACAATGATGGTTTTTAAGAGGATTTTTGATATAACTATATAAAGAACGTGAAAATTGAGTAATAATAAAATAGTCATCGTAAAATACGGGGTTTTTCCCCTGTGACAATTTACAGTATATCAGTATATTGTAATTCCTGTAGTTGCAGAAGAATTTAAAGTAGTATTGAATGAAAGATCAAAAATTAACATCGAAAGAGGAGAAAGGTACTCAACATATTATTCAACGAAAAAAAGGAAAATCGTTTGTAAAACCGAAAGGTGCAGAAGATAGTTTTACGCCGCCAACGCAACAGAAAGCGTTGCCAAATCCATTGCAATCGAACCTAGAAACTTCTTTAGGACAAGATTTTTCTAATGTTGGAATTCATACCAATTCGCAAAAAGCGGTTCAAATGAATGCGCGCGCATTTACACAAGGCGAAAATGTTCATTTTGCGCCAGGGGAATTCAATCCTAATTCTTCCGAAGGAAAAAATTTAATTGGACATGAGTTTACACATGTTGCTCAACAACGCGCAGGTGTTGTAAAACCGACGAAAGTTTTGCAAAAAGGAGTTGCAATTAATGATAATCAAGCTTTGGAACGTGAAGCTGATACTTTTGGTAGCAAAGCAGTAAAAGGTGAAACCGTTTCAAAATATAGAGGTGTGAAAACATCTACTTCTTCTGCGATGCAAGCAAAAGGAGCAAATGAACCTATTCAGATGTTGCAAAAGACACCATATCCGTGGGTGGGAATGGTTAATAATGCCTTACTTTTAGCGCTTCGTGATGCTCCTGGCGGTAATACTTTAGCCGATTTGCCAGATGGAACTCTTGTGACAGTTGTGGGAAATGCCAGTGGTTGGTTACGCATAGAAGTTGATACAAGTCAACCAGGTATAATTTTAAACGCGCAGGCACGCAGTAGACTTTCAGGAACAACTTTAATAGGGTATTCAGGGCATAGCTACATAAATGATGCTACTGTATCAGCTATGAGTGCGATGATTGGAAACCAAGAATGGGTAAACCCAACAGCTTCCGATTTTTATCAGTATTTTGTTGTCAATAGTGGAGCAGGACGCTTGCCAACGACAGCAAGTATGAATTGTTGGGAAAGTATTATGTATGCAGCTTATGTTACAGGTCAAATTGATACTACTTGGATTCAACATTTTTACAATGCAGCATTAGCCTCAGCACAACCAACAGCGCAAATATGGACTTTTTTAGGTTGGCATTCAGCTTTACCAACATTGAGTTCTTCAGGTAGTGGCGGTGCTGTGCCAAGTGTAGGAGATTTAATATTTTATACGCCGTCTGGAGGATCAATGCCAAGTCATGTGGCGCTTTATGTTGGAAATGATGAAGTGGTGAGTTTATGGAATCAGCCCAATAATGATAAGTCTGTTCAACGAATTTCGATTACGACACTTTCTGGCGATATTCAATTTAATGCGCCACCGTGGTAGTAAGTTGCCAATTAGTACTATATTACTGCTGGGTAGATAAAAATGAATTATATTGTATAAAACAAAAATAATGAAAAGTAGAAACTTATTTTTATTGCTTGTTATTTGCTTAAATTATAATTGTAGAAAAATGGAAACAGTACATTGTTTTGAAATAGATACATTTTTGAAAGTATTAAAAGTTGTCCAAAATGAAGGAGATGAAGTACTTTTAGATGACAAATTAGTGATTCAGAAAGGAACTAAGGGAATAGAGCTTGTTTATAATAATTTTGCATTGGAATGTGTTGAACATACTAATGATAAACTGATTGTTGTAGATAATACGTATACCATTCCAACATTTACAGTTTCTAAAATTGATGGAAGTATAAAATTTTCAGCCTATGCTTCTCGTTTGGATTCTGAACAAGACATTCAACAACGAAAAGATACTTGGTGTGCACTTGTCACAAAAATTTTAGAAAAATAGTTTTATACAGGCTTATGTGTACAAAATAAAAACCCAAAAAAGCGAACTTCTTTGGGTTGTAAATTGATGTAAAACGATTAATTTCTATTCCACAAAAGGATTTGAAAACTTCGTATCAGTCACCACTGTATTATCTGTAAATGTTTCCATAAATGCAACCAACGCTTCTTTTTCTGCCTGAGTTAAATTCATTCGAATCGGTTGTCCGTTGGCATTTCGTAACCGATTGTCCAAAGCTGGACCATTTTGAATGCCCGAATTGTAAAACTCAACCACTTCCATCAAACTTGTAAATCGTCCGTCGTGCATAAATTGTGCTGAAGTCGCTATATTTTTTAAAGATGGCGATTTAAAAATGATCGTTTCGCCTGCATCTAACCCATTACTTCTTGAATTTGGATCGAGTGAAAATGTTGGTAATTGATGACAACCAGCACAATTGATTCCACCTTGAATAGTTGTAAAAAGTTGTTTACCCAAGTTTTCTTGAGCAGTCAATTGTGGGAAATTTTGATTGATGCCATTTCCGGGGATATTCGGATTGAAATTTTGAGCAAAAGCATCATCAAATTTACTATCGGTTGAAACCATACAACGAATATATTGTGCTAGTGCTTGCTGAATGCGTCCTTCCGTAATAGTTTCATCTCCAAAAACAAGTTCAAATAGCGCAGGATAATATGGAATGGTGTTCATTTTCGTAATTAAAGCAGCTAAACCGCCATTACTGTCATCAAAACCCATTTCTACACTATTGATGATAGGTTCTGTCGTTTGATCTTCCAAAGTCGCCGCACGTTTATCCCAAAAGAACGATTCACCTTCGTAAAAACGCGCATTGAGCAATCGCATGGAATGTGCTCCGGTAACATTTACGCCATCAAATCCTGTACTAAATTGATGATTATCCGTAAACGCAATGGTTTGGTCATGACAACTTGCGCAGGAAATCGCATTGTTGATACTTAATTGCTTATCAAAAAATAAAATTCTACCTAAAATCGCACCTGTATCTGTCGCCTGATTATTTGCAGGTTCGTTGTTATTTCCAACAATATTTACATAATGAATTGGATATTCAGGATTGCTGTAATTTGGTAAACTATTGAAATTGATGGTAAAATAGTCCGACATATCAATTCCGTTTACGTCCGTATCTGTTGGAATTGTTGGTATATTGGTGTTTTCTTCAGGAATTTCTGTATATACATCTTCATCAGATGCACACGAAAATAATAAGATTGAAAAAAGAAATACATACTTTTTCATAAGGCTTGGTTTAAAATTCATAAAGTAGTAGTGCTACAATAGGCAATTTGGTGTTGATACAAGATGGTTTTTAGACTGAAAACTTTTGTAATGGTTTAAAAATGATTTTTATGAATCTTCATCATTACAATTTTTTGATGGTTCTGGTACTTAAAAAACAAAAGGCTTTTAGTTATTTTCATGTAAAAAGCTGAATACTTCTATTTTTTGGGTAACATTAGTTTTTTTTTGGAACTGATTAATATTAATCTAAAAATTCATAATTATGAAAAAAAGAAATCTAAAGTCATTGAGACTTAACAAGAAGTCAATTTCAAAGTTTATGTTATTAGGTGGAAGACCACCTAACAATGGAAGTGATCCAGTTGCACCGCCACAAGAACCACACCAATGGTTTACGGATGCTGCTGAAAGAGCTTGTGAAACTTTTGATGGTACAGGTTGTTTCTAATTAGAAACAAGCAATTAAGCGAACCTAAGTTCGCTTAATTGCTCTTTTTTTTTAGTGATAAGTAGTTGTTTTATTGCAAGTTACTTGAACAATTCAACAGTCGTATTTTCATCTTCTTTAGTAATCGTTACTAATAGTTTTTTTATTCCTAAGTTGTTGACCTTGTATATTTTAGTGCCAACAGTCCAATTTTCTTTACGAACAGTATTTGGCATCATTGGGAAGCCGTAACTAAATTTTGTACCGTCTTTTTTAGGACCGATCACTAAAAATTGATTTCTATTAAAGTTATTATTCTTTATTTTGAATCGAATCCATTCTGCATCAGGGTTTTTGATATTTTTTTTTTCAGCTAAACTTACAATTCGTCCATTTTCACTCGTTTCCTTTTTGATTTCTTTTGGCGAATTTACATAGAGCAATTCTCCGCTATTACTCACTTTCGCGTCAAGCGTATTGGTGACATGTACTTTGGCTTTTCCCCAACTCCAAATATTCACAAACGCATCTTCGGCAATTAATTTTGAAGCGTCCACGTTAGCAAGTTCGATGCCTAATCGCAATTCTTTTGTTTTTCCTTCTAAAATGATCGTTCCTACGGGAGAAGTCAATTGCAAATACTCATTGTCAATATGGATGATTTTTGTGACATCGTGTGTACCAGTTTCCACATGACGAAGGTTTGGCGCACCAATGGTAATAATTGCTTTTTGTGAAGGTTCAATCCATTTTTTTTGATCTAAATTCAAGGTGTTTTCAACGACTTCGGTATCGATGAAGTCGAATAAATTTTCGTCCGTAGTAATCGTCATGCCTTCTGGTGCAGATTGATCAATAGTGACTTGCGCATAAAAGTTAATCTTTATTTTTTGAACGTTTTCTAGTGGAAAAGTACGCGTGGTAATCTTTTTATTTCCTTTTGTTTGTGCTAGTGCTGAACATCCGATCAATACTAGTAATAGTGTGATTTTTTTCATGTTTTTAAGATTTTTTATTGGTAGAATTGATTATTTAGCGACATTAAAAGTAGCTTCATACGTTAGAATTTCTGGTTTGAATTCAAATTGTAAAGTGCGATTGGGTTGATCTTTTAATTCGTATTGATTTTGATTGACAAATTTGAATTGAATAGTAGTAGCTGCTGTTTTTTCACGAAATGTTCCTTCGTAAATTCCATCGTTATTTTCGTCGGTTAACGGAATTATTTTTTCCCAAGAAGGATTGGTAAAGTTTCCTTTGATACCAACGTTTTCTACTGTTGAAACATGATTCATGTCTACTTTAAATGTAATTTCTTTTATATGAACTTTTTGTACACAACTTTGAAAAGTAAAAAAGCTCATAATGATGGAGAGGATGATAATTTTTTTCATAGTGAATTGTTTTAAGAATGATTCATTAATCCTTGATTTTTTTAGCGATTACGTAATCCAACCCGAAACGACCCGAACCTAAATAGAGATTGTAGATTGCAATCCATAAGAACCCAAATGCAGGTAACATTCCCCAAGTTCCTTGTCCCCATTTTTGTAGAAATATGGCAACTAACATTGTACACATAATTAAAAAGGAAGCCAAGCGTGTTTGCAATCCGAGTGCTAAGAAAAGTCCGCCAACGGCTTCACTAAAAGCGCCCATCCAAGCGAAGAATATTGGAAATAGGGCAAAAATTCCGCCATATTCGGCAACATCTTCAGGAAACCAAGCGGCAACTTCAAATAGGTTTAGGTTTTGACTGTCGTCTGTCCAAGGCATTCCAAATTTGCTGGCGCCAAAATCAATGGCGAGAAGCATTCCGCAGATAATTCTAATCAAGGCAAATACTACGTCAGCAAACCAATGTTTTTGTGTGATTGGCTTTGTAAGGTTTTTAAAATACGTTTTGATTGTTTTCATGATGCATAAAATTTATATCGTTTTGTGGATACAAATTTGCGACATGAACTATGGAAAAACGACTTATTACGTGTGGAGACGGCTTATGATACGATTTGAGACGATGTTTTCACTTCGCCCAATTCAAAGACTTAAAAATTTAAAGATTCAAGGTTTTCGCTTTGCTCTTGGACTTCTTAGATTATTAGACTGTTAGATTCACTTCGTTTTTTAGATTGTTAGAAAAGAAATAACTTGCTTAAAAAATCAATAGTGGTCTGAACTTACACTCGAACCACTATTGATTTACTGTATTTTTTTAGGATTTAATTATTCTGTTTCTTTCATTCCAAAACTAAAAGTTGTCCAAAAACTTTCCCAATCCGTATCATTTTTATCTGGCGATTCAATCATGTGTGTTGAATGAAAAAACCAATCACCTTCTCTTTCTAACTTAAAAGAGCATATACCATTTTCGTCAGTCCTTGAATATTGAAAAATAGCAGGTTCATTGCCTTTTCTGTTTCGAGCAGTAATGGCCTTGTCTTTGATTGGCTTACCCATAAATAATACTTTTGCTTTGATCCAATCATCCTTTTTTAATTCATAAGGATTTTGCAATAGGATTATCTCAAAGTTATGTCCTACAACGGTTTTGTAAGTTACATCATTCGGTTTAGGATTGCTCTGAACAAGTGTTTTTATATATCGTGTATATCTTTCCGTTTGTTCAGTTTTGGTGCTGTCATCAATCTTTATATTTTCAATGTTGTCTCCTTTTAAATAGCTTTTAAACTTATCGTTTGGCAATTTTATTCTTGCATAATCACGTTCCATTTGGATTAATCCTAATCCTTTAAAATCAACATCCATTTCCAAAATTGGTAAAGCTCCATCTTTTAATTTGGGCAATAAATCGTTTTTTCCATTTTCATTGATCAGTTCAAAACGCTTCATAATTGATTTTTGAACAGGTCTTTCTAGTTCAATATTAAATCCGTCGGCAACGAAAAGATGAAGCTCTAATTTCTCGCCTTTTTTGACAATAAAATTATATGCTAGTAAAACATATTCGTGTGCAAAAACAGTTGTTGTTAGAAAGATTGTAAGTATAATTAGCGTTATTTTTTTCATGCTTTTTTCTTTAAAATCGAAGCTACTCTTTTCCTACTCAAAATCAAAATAAAATGTGCGATTTTTAACACGTAGTATGGTTTTTTGGAAATCTCTTTGATTGTTAGACTGTTAGAAAGTAAATAAATGTTTTTAATACATTTTACGTACCTTGGACTGATGACTAATTTGTTTGCGATTGCAAGTATTGCGTAGGAGAAAAGCTGGTCAGTTTTTTGAAAACTCGGTTGAACGTTGCTTTGCTGTTGAAGCCGCATTCATAAGCAACACCGAGTAAGGAAAGTTGTTCGTGTTTGCCTTCTTTGAGCATACTTTTGAAAGTGTTGACACGATACGAATTTACAAAATCATTAAAATTCATTTGAAAACCACTGTTGATAATTTCGGAGAGTTGTCCGCGTGTTAAGTTTGCTTGACTTGCCAATTCGGATAAGTTTAAATCAGGATTTAGGAATGGTTTTTCACGTTCCATGAGTTCGGCAATAGCTGTAATCGCTGTTTTTTCAATTTCTTTTTTAGTTGCTGAATGATCTTCAGGAATGGAGATTTGTTTGGGCGAAAAGCTAAAATTTAACTTGTTGAGCTTCGTTGTGTCGGTAAAATACCCTTTCAATCCTACATAAATGGTGCAAATTGCCATTGCTAAATTCAGCAACCAACGTTCTTTATAGTCCAAATCGGTAATGAAAACGCCAACGACTGTTTGTATGGAACCATATAGAAATAAGAATGTAAATACCAATAGAAAATTCCGAATCCAATTCAGCTCTAGCTTAAACACATTGGAAAAATATTGCTTTATTTTTTGTCTGTAATTGATAAAGAGTTGAATGGTAAACGCCAAGTAAAGCAGCATTACGGAGAAATCAATAACGGCTACAATCGGTTGCATGATTGCTTCGTCGACCAAAACTTTTAAGACACCATTTTGCGTTTCATTGAATCCTGATTGCAAGGCATCATACGTAAAAATGCTCAACCGGTATACAACAAGTGTAATTGGAATGATGAAATGAGCCCAATATGCTTTTTCAAACTTAAAATTCGATTTCGTAATCGATTTTACATATACATAAATTAAAGGCGCAATGGTAGTTGCCGCAGGAATGAGAAAGTAATTGATTTTTGTATTCCGAAAGGTGTCATACCAACCCATAAATCCGACCGTATAACAGATTTGTTGGTAACAGGTAATGAGCAATAGAATGGCAAGAATGCTATCGGAAGTGTTCTTTTTTTCCACATATCTTTTTGACAGTAATCCAACTAAAATTAATCCTTGTATGACAAGAATTAAAAGTGGTGTGCTGTATAAATTGAAACTTGGAAACATGTATGAACAATCTTTTATGATTCCAAAACTACTAAACTTTTGGAGTTTTTACCACCGTAATTTGGCTCATGATACGATTTGAGACCTTATTTGACGGTATTTTATATTTTAGTTCTTTTCGTTTGTTTTTTGATGGCGCACTATTTTTACAATCCGATTGTATATAATTTCTGATAAATTCCATTCATATCCTTCAAAATCAGTCGTATTCATAAATTGAACGATAACCGTATCGATGTCTTTGTGGTATTCAGCCAAACTTTGATAGCCCGGAACTAAACCGCCATGTTTGTATTCGTAAATTGAAGTGTAGATTTCTTGCTCTCCTTCTTCAAAGACAGAACCATCGTTTAATGCGCGTAAAAATATGCCAACATCTTCGGCAGTAGCCAACATTCCAACATCTTCATTTTTGAAATCCTCTTCATAGCCAACATAATAACCACTCATTACATCGTCTATATTCTTTACTTCACTAAGCGAGCCAAACGTATTATTTAGTCCTAGCGGCGTTAAAATTTCTTCTTTGAAATATTGTTGACGGCCGTAACCGACTACTTTTTCAATGATTCTTGAAAGCAGTAAATAATTTGTATTTGAATATCCATAGCCTTTATCGGGTTCAAAATTCGCAGGTAGATCAAGTGCGTATTCAAGTGGATCTTTTTTGGTATTGTTTTCTCGATGTTGCCAAAATTCAGGATTGTCTGTAAAATTAGGAATACCACTTCGATGTTGTACCATCAATCGTAACGTGATTTTTTCCGCATTTTGAATTTTCCCCGCAAGTTCAGGGAAATAATCAACGAGCGTTTCATCCAAAGACAAGCGTTTTTTATGGGCTAATTTGGTAATCGCCACAGCAACATAGAGTTTGCTAATACTCGCAATTTTGAATAAAGCGTGCGGATCGGCAGGTATTTTCTTTTTTCGATCGTGCCAACCTGCAGCATAAAAAGCAGGTGGTTTGCCTGCTTCGTCTACATAGACAATCATTCCTTCAAAACCATAGTCAATAGCTTCCTGTACTTGCTCTTGAACCGTATTTGGTAATGGTACGATCCAAGCTTTGACTAAAATCCATGGTACAAAATATAGAGAACCTATACTTGCAGTAATAAACAGTATTCGGAGGAGTTGTTTTATTTTTTTCTTTGCCATTTTAATTTATAAAGATGAACAGAACAAACCATTCTATTAAGTAAGTTTTACACCTGGATTAGAATTAATGATAAGTTCGGTATTTCTATTATTAATATGTCCAGTTTCATTATTAAAAAAGTCTAACGGAATAATTCCAAATCTTTTCGTTCCTTGATTGCTTTCGAGATACGACTGTAATACAGGATTCATTTTCGGGTCCACTTTTCCAATTCCGCCTCCCCAAGCGTATTGATAGGGCGTATGTGCTCCTTGCGATACACTATTGAAAGTTATGTATATGATGCCATCTGTAGGATGATTCATTGCTGTGTAGAGATTTGATTCTACCGCATTCCACTTTTTCTTGGTGTCATGCTGACTGTATTGATCTTCAATAAAAAACCGTACACCTTGTGGTGTAGTCAATGGAAATGTTTGGTTGTCTTTCCAAGCACCTGGCTGCGATAAATCTACACCACCAGTTCCCAAATATCTTCTAAATAGGACAACTTTTTTTCGCATCGCACCTAAATTGGTAGGCACTGATTGCAAATAAAATAAATTTTGATAGCGTGATTGATTAAGATAGACATCAAAATATTGTTGAATGTTGGTGTCGCTTCCAGATGCAGAGTTTACCAACATAATGATGGTTTCTCGTGGATTTTCGTTCAAGAAATTAACACAATCATTCAGTACATTTCCAAAAGAAATATCACAGTTAATGATTCCATGATATATTTGAAGCGGATCGTCTGACGGGTTACTTTTTTTATACGTAACTCTGATATCCAAAAAACGAATTCCGTTATCTAATTGATTGCGAATGCCAAAGTTTTGCGTATGTGCGGGACCAGAGCCAGTTTTTTGAGTTCCTGAGTCGTGTGTGCCAGGAATGGAAAGTTTGTCGAGTGTAATTTCATCACTCAGGCTACTCATCCAATTTTTTGTTGTTGCCATATTTTTATTTTTTGTGTAAATTAATTGTGGTTAAATTGGTGTGTTCGCTATTTTTCATTGAAGGTAAAATACAAAATACTGTTGAAATTTAGCACAGCTTGTTCATATTTTTTTCTATTTGTTTTATACACTCAGCATACAAAAATCTTGAAGAAACAAAGTGAATTTACCACCAAGTTATAAAAAATACTGTAAAATCGTCTTTATACTTTTCCCAACAAAGCAACGAACGTTTTTCTTGAATACTTTTAGAAATTGCTTGTGTAATGGTGTCAAAATCTGTCCAAGTTTTGTTTTCAGCAGGATTCATTCCCCAAGAAGTTTTGGAAGGAATATGATATGTTTTTGCAGAATGATCTAAATTCTTGAACGTTTCAAAATTCAGATAATAACCGGTGATTGCTTTTTGATATGAATTACTCAAACTTCCTTTGTATTCATAAGGAATAAACAAAGAAACCAACATACAAAGTGCTTGCGAAACCTTGTCAATTTCGATAGAATCCAAAGCAGATTTTGCACATTCGTGATAGAGTAGTGGGAATTGTTTGCTTTTGAGTTTATTTACTTTTTCTATGAGCGAATCATTTCGATTGGGTCCAATCCAGTTGTTGATGGATTCCGAAGAAATTGTTGGATCATACAGATAGAATTTATATGCTAATTCTAAGTGTGTGACTTGTTTTGTAGCAATATTTTGAATGATAAAATCAAGTTCGCCAATCGTTTTTTTACCGTCTTTTATTTGAATGTTTTCATACAACAATGTGTAATTTGTAGACGATTTGATGAGTTCCGCCACTATTTTTTCCACCAAATGTCCCAAACGTAACTTTGTAGGCAGTTCAAAATCCAATGTGGCTTTTAGATGCAATTCTGACAACTGAAATGTTTCAAACCCAGTAATTTCAGTGTCTAGCGTATTTGCTTGTAGAATGGAAGAAATTCGGTGTTTGGAGTTCATTTATTGGGTTTTGGGAATGGTTATTTTATTCTGTTCACACTTATGATTATTTCTTGGGTTTCTAAAAAAATCACAAAACTCATAAAATATACTAATTCAAATGTTGTGTTCTTAAATCTTTCTATTAATGCTCCAATTATATATTTTTTAGTTTTCATTAATTGTCTTTCATCTCCCTAAATTATTGGGATTTCAGAATTTCCGATAATTAATTTTAAGAAAATAAATCCTTTGCTCGTTTTTCCATTTCTGCTGCAATCACACGACCATCTTCATCCTGCGCTTTGAGTTTCTTGATGATATTATGATAGCTTTCTTCATCTCTATCTTGACTTAATTTGAAAATAGTGTCAATTTCTTCTATTTCAATTTCGAAACCAACAATGAATTCAATTGCTTTTTGTTTAAATTTTGAAGGCAAGTGTTCATAAACGGTTGTTGATTCCTGATTTTTACCTTCAAAATGCAGTGATGTCATTTGAAGTATGTCTTCAAGTTCATCATTATTTACAAACTTGACGCTTCCTTTTATGTGTACGCTCATGTAATTCCAAGTAGATGCCGTATATGGATTACTATACCAAGTACCACTTACATACGTGTGCTTTCCTGTAAAAACAACAAGGATATTTGGATTGTGTAAAAAAGCTTTGTGATGGTCTGTATTTTTCATGATGTGTCCACGCAAAACATCTCTTCCTTTTTTATTTTCAATAAAAACGGGTACTTGTGTGGCAATAGGTTTATTTTCTGAATCACATCCTGTGATAAACGCAAATGGATATTTTTCAATAAATTCTTTTATGATTTGCTCATTTTGCTCTTTGTGATAAGGAAGATCATACATGGGTTGACATGATATTATTGTTTAGTACTATATTTTAATGATACGATTCATCTGCTTTTTTACAGCTAACAGATTTTTAATAAAATTGAAGTTAACACAAAAAAACGCCAAAATCAAAGAAATTGGCGTTTGTGTATGTTTTAAGATATGTGCATCTCGACTGCGCTCGATGTGACACTTCGACTTAGATTAATACATCTTAGGAAAATCCGTTGGATTGGATTCATGCATCATGCTGTATATTTTTTCAAAGATATCTTCCGCAGAAGGTTTTGAGAAGTAATCGCCATCGGTTCCGTACGCTGGTCTGTGTGCTTTTGCTGTTAAGGTTTGTGGTTTACTGTCTAAATGTATATACGCATTTTGGTCGTCTATAATGTGTTGTATCATAAATGCCGAAGCGCCACCTGGTACATCTTCATCCACAACTAATAAACGATTTGTTTTTGCGACACTTTTTACAATATCATGGTGAATGTCAAATGGTAATAAAGATTGACAATCAATGATTTCAATGTCAATTCCGACAGCTTGCAATTCTTTGGCAACTTGTTCTATGATGCGTAGGGTAGAACCATACGAAACAACGGTCATGTCGGTTCCTTCTTTGATAGTTTCTACGACACCGATTGGCGTTTTAAATTCGCCTAAGTTGGTTGGCATTTTTTCTTTTAAACGATAGCCATTTAAACACTCAATAACTAGAGCTGGTTCGTCACTTTCTAGTAACGTATTGTAAAATCCTGCGGCTTTGGTCATGTTTCTTGGCACTAAGACATGAATTCCACGAATGGAGTTGATAATTGCGCCCATTGGCGAACCTGAATGCCAAATTCCTTCCAAACGATGTCCTCGCGTTCTGACGATTACGGGTGCTTTTTGTGTGCCTTTGGTACGGTATTGTAAGGTTGCCAAATCGTCACTCATGATTTGCAATGCGTACAATAAGTAATCTAAGTATTGAATTTCTGCGATTGGGCGTAAGCCACGCATTGCCATTCCAATTCCTTGTCCGAGAATGGTTGCTTCACGAATTCCCGTATCTGAAACACGTAATTTTCCGTATTTCTCTTGCATGCCTTCCAATCCTTGATTTACATCGCCGATTTCTCCTGCATCTTCTCCAAAGATTAAGACTTCAGGATATTTTGCGAAAATGGCATCAAAGTTATCTCTCAATATCAAACGCGCATCAACTTCCGTTGAATTTTCATCATAAGTTGGCACATTTGCTTCAATATTGTATATGTTTTTGTCAGATTCACTATGTAAATGTGAACTGTATTTAGGTTGAATTTTTTCAAAGTAATTTTGAATCCAATTACTTAACGCTTGCTTTTCGTTGGAAGTTTCTCCAATGACCAATCGCAATGCTTTTCGGGCAAATCCTGCGATTTCTTTGCGAATCGGTTCAGCAATTGCCGCTAATTCTTCTTTTAATTTGTGAATGAATACTTTGTTTGGACTCGATTGTGCTAAGTTTTCTAACAAATTTATAAGCTCTGCTTGTTCTTGCTTCATCGGTGCTACAAAAGCTGTCCAAGCGTCTTTTTTTCCATCACGGACTTGCTTTTTGATATCTTTTTCCAATGCTGCCAAGTTTTCAGCCGTTTCAATCCCATTTTCAATCATCCACTTACGCATTTGCGCATTGCAATCGTACTCAACTTCCCAAGCTAGTCGCTCTTTACTTTTGTAACGTTCGTGTGAACCCGACGTAGAATGTCCTTGCGGTTGCGTCACTTGTTGTACGTGAATCAATACTGGAACGTGTTCTTCACGTGCAATGTCAGCCGCTTTTTGATAGGTTGCTATGAGTGACGGATAATCCCAACCATTTACAGTAAAGATTTCATATCCTTTTTCTGTTTCTGTACGTTGAAATCCTTTTAAGATTTCAGATATATTTTCTTTGGTCGTTTGATGTTTTGCATGCACCGAAATTCCATATTCATCATCCCAAACACTCATGACCATCGGAACTTGTAAAACACCAGCCGCATTGATGGTTTCAAAAAATACACCTTCACTGGTACTTGCATTTCCAATAGTTCCCCAAGCAATTTCGTTTCCGTTATCGGAGAATTTTTCCGTATCAATTCCGTCAACGTGTCTGTATATTTTGGAAGCTTGCGCCAATCCAAGTAAGCGTGGCATTTGTCCTGCAGTAGGAGAGATGTCAGCACTTGAATTTTTTTGTTGTAGTAAGTTTTTCCACTCGCCATTTTTGTCCAAACTGTGCGTGGCAAAGTGTCCGCCCATTTGTCTTCCCGCAGACATCGGTTCTACTTCAATATCTGTATGTGCATATAGTCCTGCAAAAAATTGTTGGATGGTTAATTCGCCAATCGCCATCATAAAAGTTTGATCGCGGTAGTAACCCGATCTAAAATCACCATTTTGAAATGCTTTGGCTAAGGCAAGTTGTGGCACTTCTTTTCCATCGCCAAAAATACCAAATTTGGCTTTTCCTGTTAATACTTCTCTACGTCCTAAAAGACTACATTCTCTACTGGCAACCGCAATGGTATAATCCTGCATGATTTCCTCTTTAAACTGATCAAAAGAAATATCTGGTGTATTCTCAACTTTTGCTTGCATAGTTTTGTGTATTGAAGTCTTGCAAACTTAACAAAAATAGAAATCATTTCCAATACCGTTAAGTATTAAAAAAATGCTAATAATTTAATGAAAGCTTATTTTAATTACGATTTCTTCAATTTTTAATAAAAAATAACTTTTTGGTTGATAATTGTTTAATTGTTTGCCTGCAATAACGAATTATGAATTGTTGATGATTTTTGAATACTAAACACTGAATAATGAATACCGAACACTGAACCTAAAACCACTTCCGTGTAAATAATTTCGTCAACGTTTTTGGACTTAACGTTACGATGAATCGGATGCGTTGGTCAAAACCTGGCTGTGCAATTTCCCAACCATTGTTGGAATATACAGGAATGTAGAGTTCAAAATAATCAGGAACTAAATTTAAGCGAATTCCAGAATCGTACACAAAACGAGCATTTACGTCTGTATTTTTTAAAATTCCCACATCGCCATACATTTCAATCCATTTCCAAATACTGTAACTGGCGTTTGCTGTTCCAATCCAGTCGTTTGAGAACGGATTTTCAAGTTTTGATTTGAATCCACCTTCTGCCACGACTAACTGCTGACTGAACAATCCGGTGTCTTCTGAACGTCCATAATAGTTGTAATCGAACAAGTAATCCGTTGGCCTATCTAGCGCAAAGCTAAAAAAGTCTGAATTGGTGTCATTGAACAAGAATTTACCGAAAAAGAAACGCACATTGAGTTGTCGGTTGTCTTGAAATAGTCTTCTGTAATTTAAGTTGAATGAAACTTTAGAGAATCGTTTTGCCAACTGAAAGTCTGTAAACCAAGTAAGATGACGAATTGGATCTGGATTAGAATATACATATCGTGTGTTGAAAACACTGTAATTCGGTTCGTTTTCAATGGTGATATTTGTGGGTTGTTCTCGTTGTACAATGATGTATCTGAAGTCTAAAAATGCTTTTTGATTCGATCTGAAATCTTGATTTCTAAAACCAAAGGTTACATTGGGCACAAATCGCGTATACGTTAAGCCTTCTTCATAATTAAAGTAATTTCCAGACATGGAAAAACTCGCAAAGTATAAATCGCTTTTGCTTTCAATATCATGACGATACGAGATACTTCCCGAACCTACTAATTGTTTGGAACGCATTCCGTATGACGGTTTAAAGTCGTACAATAAACGCTTGGTTAGGAAGGTTTTGTTGTAGAAACGCATCCCTGGCGTGAATCCGTCATAGAGGTTGAATTGCGCAATTGGCACAAAAAATATTTGATTGTAATGCGGGTTTTCAGCATCTTTAAAGAAAGTGAATTTTAATTTTTTATTGTTCGCAAAAAAACCGTTGAGCGATTTCCAGTTGTCTCTTTGGTTAAATTCTGGGATGATTTTGTCGTAGTTCAATACCAAACGATCAATGTCTTCACGTGGAATCGTAACCGTTTTCTTTTCGCCCACATCGGTAATCCAATATTTTGAAACAACCGTATCATTTTTGATTCCGAATAGCGAAATAGGGAAGTTACCATCATATTTGTTTTTGATCGTAACTCGTAATGAATCGTCTGTTTTTTCCACTTTTCGAATCTTGTAATCGATTCGTTTTCTGGAATCTACATAGTTATCAAAATACCAATCGATGTCTTTTGGCGCTTTTGATTTTAGCAAGTTTTCAAAGTCTGCACGAGTCGATTTTTTTAAACGATTTGTCGTATAGAATTCTTTGACAAAATCGTCAATTACCGATTCATCAAAGTAGGATTTTAGGTATTTTAAACCGACACCAGCTTTGTATTTGTTCGCGATATTATTGTTGAATTTTACCAAGGAATCTTTTGGTGTACTTAATGACTGATCGATGTTTTTACGCGCCATCAACATAAATAAAAACGGATATTGATCGTTGAATTCAAGTTTGGCAAATTCGTACGAACGAACACCCCAAATTTTTGATAATCCGCCAGTTAACTTCATATTTGGATAGTAAGTTTCCGCATATACCATTAACATATAGGTTTCTAAGGCATCCGAAATCCACTTTTCTTTTCGTGTATCCATCCATAAAGATTCTTCTAAATTTTTGGTAACGATGGCTTTTAGCATTTTGATTTCATATTGAAAATCATCCGTAAACGGTCTGATGAATGACGGCAATTGACCCAATCCATATACCGGATTTTTTTTGTTGTCAATTTTGGAAATCATCATGTTTTCTCGTGGAAATTTGCCCAATTTCTCATAAATGAATTGTACTACTTTATCAATGGCAATCGCTTGTTGTTTTTCATCCAATCCAAACGCATCAAGGTTTGTAGTGATGTTTACTTTATCGGTTTGAAAGGTTTTAAATTCAGAGTTTTGACGTAGTAGAATGGTAATGTCTTTTACATTTTTTGCCGTAAGTTGCACAATGCCTTCTTCATCATTTACAACCGTATCTGCCGTTGAAATGACACTGAATTTTTTTGGAAATAGTAATGTAATGTTATGTTCTGATTGTTCTGTGTATAAATCGTCTAAGTTTTTGTTGCTGTACAGTTTCCAGCCATCTTTGTAAACGGCAGGCGTGATATACCAATACCGGAGACTGAAATCGCCATCATCTTTGTAACCGTAGCGTGTAAATTCGTCACTTGGCAATTTTACTTCATAATTCAAATCGAGTGTGACGCTTTCGTTCGGTTGTAATGGTTTTTCAAGCGTTACTTTTATGATATCTATTTGTGTTGTTAATCGTTCCCAGTTGATAGACATTCCGTTTGCGGAAATTTCTTCAATTGTCGTATTTCCCTTTTTTTTCTTTCTGGATAGATGAAAATTTCGGTGGTATTCTTCCGCAAAGCGTTTTGCTAGTGGCGTGTCTTTTCCAGAGAAAGCATGATTCCAATCGTTCAGATAAATTTCATTGAGTACAGTGTCAGTTTCATTCTGATAGGTTATTTTTTGCACAACTTTAATCCTTTTCGCTTCCGCGTATACGGTTGCTGTAAGTGAGTTTTTATGTTGCCCAAAAGCAGCAATGCTAACGAGTAGGAGTAGATATAATGCGAAATGGTGGCGTATTGTATTCAATTATTTTTTTATAAATTTTTGAGTTGTTGTATCATTTTTGATTTTCAAATAGTAGATTCCTTTCGGTAGGTACGAAACATCTACGTTTGTAATATCGTTGTTATTTATTTTTCCAGTTGTCAATTTACGTGCTAAAACATCATATATTGCGTATTCATTGTTTTTTTGTGGAGAATTTAACATAAATGATAATTGATTTTCTATTGAATTTCCACGAATAAAGTTGAAAGTTGTCGTTTCTGTAAATTCTGGACTGCTCAATAATTGCTCATTCGTTTCTAATTCCATCACTACTGGCAAATGATCGCTCATGTCGTGTAAGGCATCACGAAGCGTTTGTGAGTAACTTGTAGTTGCGCCCGGTAATGCTGCACAATCTATAGAATTGATTGCGCTATTGAAACAGTCTGGATTTTGGTTGTTTCCAAATGATTTGTACGAGTTAGGAATGTAATATAAATCCGTATTTGTCAACATGTTTCCAGAAGTTAGGATGAAATCAAATCGATCATCAAAACCGCCAGATGCGCCACCTAAACCGCCTTGTGTACGGGTTGATTGTGTGAATATATCTACAAAACTACTGTTGTTATTCCAATCGCCCAAACGATTGATTGGATCTACTAACGGAATGTGTTCGGACGGATTTGTTAGTTTGTCAAACGTAATGTCATTACTCGTATATAGGTTTAAATCGCCAGCAAATAGTACGTAACTATTCGCGTCAAGCGTAGAAAGATACGACGTAAGTTGTTCTACCATTAAGAAACGTTTTACTTCATCTTCGGGCGTATTTCCCGCTTTTAAATGTCCAACAAAAACTTCCAAACGAATTGGATTTGTTGTTTGGTTTACCGAATTTAATTTTAAGGTATATCTGTTAAAATCCCGAATCGTTGTTTGTATGATGTCTTGACCTTCCAAGATAAATTTACTACTATCGTAATAAATTAGGTTTTGTAAGTCGTCAAAATCACCAAAAGCATCATCGGATGTGTTTGTGAAAAAGGTTGCTTGCGCATAGTTTGGATTGATGGTTTGCAATCGTGAGAGAATTACGCCAGCGCCAAAGACATCATTGAGTTCACATACCATGAAGATATCAGGTTGATAATCAGCTATAATGAGCTCTAAATCATCAATTCGATTGGGAGAAATATCAGGAAAGTTCAAGAGGTTATAAAACATCGTCTTGATGGTTTCCTGCGCATGTATTTGTAGGAATCCTAAGCTAAAGCAAAGGATGATGAGTAGTTTTTTCATTTTCTTTTTGGGAGCAATTATTCTACGATACTTTTTTAGAAGTTTGGACTGAGCGTTGATTTTCTGTAGAAAGCATCTAAAATATTTAATACTTCGTCTTCGTTATCAACAATGTGAATAAGGTCTAAATCGCCATCGCTGATGTTTCCAAATTTTTCTAATAGTGTTGCTTTGACCCAATCGATTAAACCAGACCAAAATTCAGTTCCTACCAAAATGATCGGAAATTTGTCAATTTTTTTCGTTTGAATAAGCGTGATCGCTTCGAATAATTCGTCCAACGTTCCAAATCCGCCAGGCATCACCACAAATCCTTGTGAATATTTGACAAACATTACTTTACGCACAAAAAAGTAATCAAAGTTGATGCTTTTATCCGAATCGATATACGGATTGTCATGTTGTTCAAACGGTAATACAATATTTAATCCTACGGAAGTTCCGCCACCTAAATGTGCGCCTTTGTTTCCAGCTTCCATGATTCCAGGGCCACCACCTGTGATGACTCCGTACCCATGATCTACAATTTTGTGTGCAATATCTTGTGCTAGTTTATAGTATTTATTATCAGGTTTTGTGCGTGCAGATCCAAAGATGGATACACACGGACCAATGGCACTCATTTTTTCAAATCCGTTGACAAATTCGCCCATTATTTTAAAAAGCGCCCACGAATCGTTCGTTTTTATTTCATTCCAACCTCTGTTGTTCTTTTCTTTTCTCATGTTCATTTATTTTTTAATCAAAACGTGCTAAGATACTGTTTTATGTAGATATCGTATAGAATTTTTAGATGTTATTAACATAAAAATATTCCATTTGTAACGACTAATTTTTAAACAATTTCAGCTTTTTTTTAGTGCTTTCGGAGTAGTGTCAAAATTTCTTTTTCTCCCGATCTGCTCATAATAAATTGCAAGGTATCTTTATTCAGTTTGTTAATTTCAACACCTATTTCTAATTTTCCATCAGGCGTAGAGTAAAGTAATCCATTTGCTATTTTGTAGCTTCCAGTTTCTTCTTGACTTCCAATTTTAGAAGCGTATGTTTTATCCCGTTTAAAGTTAAAATATACGTTATCATTGCATCGATCAGTTCCTGTAGATTCTGTGATCCATTCTGTACAATTCCATTCGCCTGCAATTATATCGTATTGTTCAGCATTTTCACATGAAATTAGTAACAATCCAGCAATGACGATTAGTAATTTTTTCATATTATTTTATGGTTTAATTTTTTTAGTTTAATTCCTTTTTCAAGAAACGCGCCGTATGACTTTTTTTATGTTTGGCAACTTCTTCTGGAGTTCCTGTCGTGATGACTTCTCCGCCACCTTTTCCTCCTTCATAACCAATATCAATGATGTGATCCACCGTTTTGATAACGTCCATATTGTGTTCAATAACGACAATGGTATTTCCTTTATCAACCAATTTATTCAGTACGTCCATCAAGACTCTAATGTCTTCAAAATGCAGTCCTGTTGTGGGTTCATCTAAGATATAAAACGTATTTCCGGTGTCTCTTTTAGAAAGCTCCGTAGCGAGTTTGATACGCTGTGCTTCGCCTCCAGAAAGTGTGGTACTTTGTTGCCCGAGCGTGATATAACCCAAACCAACATCTTTGATGGTTTTTAGCTTGCGATAGATTTTTGGAATGTGTTCAAAGAAGTTTACGGCTTCGTCCATGGTCATGTTTAAAACATCTGCAATTGACTTTCCTTTGTACCGAATTTCAAGTGTTTCTCTGTTGAATCGTTTGCCATTACAAGTTTCGCATTCTACATATACATCGGGTAAAAAGTTCATTTCTATCACTCGCAATCCACCACCTTGACAGGTTTCGCAACGTCCGCCTTTTACATTGAAACTGAATCGACCTGGTTTGTAACCGCGAATCATCGCTTCAGATGTTTTTGCATATAGACTTCTTATTTCGCTAAAAACACCCGTATAAGTGGAAGGATTTGAACGTGGTGTGCGTCCAATAGGCGATTGATTGATGTCAATTACTTTGTCAATATGTTCCAAACCTTTGATGCTTTTGTAGGGCATCGGTTCTTTGACAGCGTTAAAAAAGTGCGCATTTAGAATAGGGTAGAGCGTTTCATTGATTAAGGTCGATTTTCCACTTCCAGAAACACCTGTAACGCCAATCATTTGTCCTAATGGAAATTCAACCGATACATTTTTCAAATTGTTTCCCGTAGCACCTTTTAGAATTAATTTTTTACCGTTTCCTTTTCTGCGCTCTGCTGGAATGGCAATTTGTTTGCTTCCATTAAGATATGCCGCTGTAAGTGTATCATGTTTTAAGACTTCTTGTGGTGTTCCTTGCGATATGATTTCGCCACCATGTCGTCCAGCAAACGGTCCAATATCAATAACGTGGTCGGCACGTTCAATCATGTCTTTATCGTGTTCTACCACAATAACAGAATTTCCAATATCGCGTAAAGATTCTAAGGAATTGATGAGCTTTTCATTGTCTCGTTGGTGCAATCCGATACTTGGTTCATCCAAAATATATAAAACGCCGACTAATTGTGAGCCAATTTGTGTTGCCAATCGAATGCGTTGTGCTTCGCCACCAGACAATGATTTTGAACTTCTATTTAAAGAAAGATAATTTAAACCAACATCTAATAAAAACCGCAATCGAGTAGATATTTCTTTGATAACTTCCGTAGCAATCGCACGTTGTTTTTCAGAAAGATGTTTGTCTAAATTTCCAAACCAAGCGGATAATTCCACGACATCCATATTAGCCAATTCCGAAATGTTTTTTTCGTTGACTTTGAAGTATAATGATTCTTTGCGTAAGCGCGAACCTTCACATTCTGGACAGTTGACTTTGTCCATGTAATTTTTTGCCCAGCGTTTGATAGAAGACGAATTGCTTTCTTCGTATTGATTTTTGATAAAACTTACAATACCTTCAAAATCAATCTTATAATCGCGTGTCACACCTAATGTTTTGCTTACGATTGAAAATTTTTCGTTTCCACCATTCAAAATAACGTCCATCGCTTCTTGCGGAATACTGCTAATTGGATCTGTTAGTTTGAACTCGTAGCGTTCTGCGATGATTTCCAATTGTTTGAAAATCCATGACTTTTTATATTCGCCCAAGGGCGCAATTCCACCACCTTTAATCGTTATTTTTGTGTCTGGAATGACTTTGTTTTGATTTATTTCTTGAAGTGTTCCTAATCCGTTACAATTTGGACACATTCCTTTTGGAGAGTTGAACGAGAACGTATTAGGTTCTGGATTCGGATAGGAAATTCCCGAAGTTGGACACATGAGATTACGACTGAAATAACGTGCTTCTTTTGGCGCATCTTGATCGATCACCATTAAAACATCATCACCATGATACATCGCCGTTTTGATCGTTTCCGTCAAGCGTTTGTCGTTGTCTATTTCATCTTCAATCTTTAACCGATCGATGACAATTTCAATTTCGTGCGTTTTATAACGATCGAGTCGCATTCCTTTTTCGATGTCTACAATTTCGCCATCAACACGCACTTTTACAAAGCCTTGTTTGGCAATATTTTCGAATAATTCACGGTAATGTCCTTTACGGGAACGTACTACTGGCGCGAGAATGTTGACACGTTTATCTTTAAAATCACTCAGAATTAAGTCTTTGATTTGTTCATCACTATAACTCACCATTTTTTCGCCCGAATTGTAACTATACGCATCTGAAGCTCTGGCAAATAGTAATCGTAAAAAGTCGTAAATTTCCGTGATGGTTCCAACTGTTGATCGTGGACTTTTGCTCGTCGTTTTTTGTTCAATGGCGATTACGGGCGATAAACCGTCAATTTTATCTACGTCGGGACGTTCGAGTCCGCCGAGAAATTGGCGTGCATACGCAGAAAATGTTTCGATATATCTTCGTTGTCCTTCGGCATAAATGGTATCAAAAGCTAAGGATGATTTTCCACTTCCTGAAAGTCCTGTGATGACGACTAGTTTTTCTCTAGGAATCGTTACATCAATGTTCTTTAGGTTGTGCACTCTGGCACCTTGCACTTCTATATTTTCTTCGTAATTCGTCATAATTTTTTGCAAAACGCAAAGGTACGAATTTTAGGAGCAGTTATAAAGCAAGAACAATTCTAATTATTACGATTTTTGATAGAAATTTTTCTAATTGAAACCAACTAAATTTCTATTGAAATAAATAGTTGTGGAAGTGAAAAGAGAATAAATTATTGGATGAAGTATATTTTTAAAATTTCTATAAAACTATCCTAAACAAAAAAACTCCGAAACATTCAATTTCGGAGCTTTTTTTATGATTGAGAAATTATAATTATTCGATAATCAACTTCTTTGTTACAGTTCTGTCTTGATCTGTTACGGTGATTAAATACATCCCAGCACTTACATTTTTTAATGAAATATTTTCATTGAATGTTGAAGTTGCGTTGTAATTTTTGGTGTGTACTAATCTTCCTGAAATATCATGTACAGTTACATCAATATTTTCTCCAGATTGTGAGTTAAATGATAACGAGAAATCTCCTTTGTTAGGGTTTGGATATAAAGCGAAGTTTTCTAAAGTAAATTCTTCATTACTTAATGTAATCGTTGTAGAAGTAGTACATAATTCAACAGACCACTCATTTACAACTCCCGTATCTCCGTTGTAAAAATCAACAAATACTAAGTTCCAAGTTCCAGCAGGATTGTTTCCTGTAAATCCTGTCATTGGATTTGCTGGCGAATATAATCCTGTAGTTGGGTTAGCACACATAATTGCTGGTTCCCCATCTTTAAAGGTTATATCTATATTTCCAAACTGAGCAGTATTACATGATCTAGCCCAAATATTTGAGAATCCTCCACCATTTGGTGCTTGTAATTGCATGATTAAATCTCCAATATAGGAATGTGTTACATCAGCTCGAACTCTAATATCTGTTATTGGAGTTGATTCTGTCACTGTTACAGGAATAAATACAGGAGTTCCTTGTACGTTTGCGCCACCACCATCAGGAATTGCCGTTGCAATTGGTCCGGTTGTATAAGTGTTACAAACTGTCGCATCTACTACGGTAGCTCCAATGGAGAATGATTTTGAAATTGCAAAGAAAATGTTTCCAACCGCTTCAATTTTTATTCTACAATATGGCTCAAAAGTTGAGCTAGGGAACGTAACGGCTTCCGAACCATCGTTAGCTGTGTTAGCCGCCAATGTAGTAGGGAATGTAAGTCCACCATCTGTTGATAATAAGATGTTTACATTTGAAGTGTTGATTCCATTTGCAGTTGTTCCTGCAACATCCCAAGTAATTGTTGTAGCAGCTCCAGTTGCAAAACTTTGGTTTGTAGTATCTGGTGCAGTTACTCTAAAAGGACCTGTATTTGCGGTGGTAACTGTCATGTTATCTCTGTTCGTTTGCCCACCATTTGGTGAACCATTGTCTCTAACCGTTAAGGCAAAGTTCATGGTTCTTGCAACATTTGGTACAACTTCCCAAGCAGGAGTTAAATTGTTATTTAAGATATCACTTAATTGTGGAAAGGTACGCTCACCAGTAGTTTTTGGCGAGTAAGATCTAAATTGTGGATCTGTTGTGCTTGTAGGAGAAGGTACATTTGTAGAAACTCCTACATCAGTTTGTTCCCAGCAGTATGATAATGTAGTTCCATTTACGTCTGATGCAGTTCCGCTTAACGTGAATGCAGTTCCATAAGGAATTGTATAATTCGCACCGGCATTGACCACAGGAGCTGTATTTCCGTTTGGTGTATTTACAGAACATGTTGGTTCTCCTGGAGGTGTAATACGTGTCCACATTTCAGCAATGCTGATGGCGTGAAAGTGATCGTCACTATTTCCTTGTACATTATCCGAACCACAAATTCCTGCATACGCCATGATAGTAGTTCCACTTCCTGGTTCTACAGCAGTTGTTGAACTTCTGTTTCCACCAGAACAAGAACCTTGTCCACCATTAAAAGTATGGTTTGCACCAAATTGGTGTCCCATTTCGTGTGCAACAAAGTCAATATCAAAAGGATCACCTACCGGATTTGGAGATCCTGTAACACCTCTTGCTTTTGCATTGCTATAACAAATACCTCCACGAGCTGCTAATCCACCTCCACCAGTTGTGAATACGTGACCGATGTCGTAGTTTGCTGTTCCGATGTTTGCATCAACAATGGTTTGATTTTCATTAATTAATTGGTTAGCATCATCATCTGTAAATCCATCATTTTCTGCTAAGAAAATAATACTAGTGTTGTCTACTAACGTCATGGTTAATGACATGTCTCTTTCAAAAAGACCGTTTACTCTTGTCATCGTTACGTTCATAGCCGCTAACACAGTTGCTCTTTTTACAGCATCCGTAGCTCCAGTTTGTCCAGCAGCGCTGATGTGATAGTTTGCATATTCTTGTGTACATGCTAATGCTAAACGGAATGTTCTTAAAGTTCCGTCATTCGCATTTTCAGGAACAAAAGCATCATCAGCATTTATTCTATTTTCTGTAGCATCATCTACAAGACATCCAATTCTGTTTTCAAGACTTGAATATAGATTTGCTTTTTCATACATGATGTATGTTTGCAAATCTTTTGTTAATGGATCAATGTAGAGTGTTTTTCCAATGGCTTGTACGGTTGCATGAAAACCAAAAACGGTCGTAGAAAAACGAATAATTGTTCCTGTATTTTCTCTACTAACCGCTACATACGATTGAATTTCTGGATAGTTTGCAGCAAACGCTGGTTCCATAATGGAAGCGTTATATACTTCAAAGTTTTCCATTTTACCGTCAGCATTAGGAAACTGAATTACAATTTCAGAATCAATATTTAGGTCTCTGTCAGGAGCCGCAGACAATAGTTGTTTTAAACTATTCATGTCTAACGTGTACACATCGTAAGCAATAGGAGTAGAAGTTCTCTCTAGCAATTCTTCCTGTTGAAAGTTTACGTTGTCTGTTTTTTTCCAAAAAGATTTTCCTTGCGAAAATGCAATAATGGGAAGTAATAATAGTATAAAAAAGTAGTTCTTTCTCATAATTTAAATTGATTTGTTTAGTAAAAAGTGTTGTAAAGTTAATTCTTTTTTTAAAATACGATAAAAATCAGTTTAAATTTATATGTTTTATGTGTTAAAATTTAAGCGGTTAGTGATGATTTAATTCCATGCTCTTATGTTTTTCATAGGAATATCCATGATTAATAAAGTATGCATGCTTGGCAATGAAATACCACTTTCCATAGTTTCCCAGTTTTCCCAAGAAGCATACAATCCTCCAATTGGAATGATTTTCACCCACATTTGATAGCCTTTTGGGCGACCGTTTTCATCTAAAATCCATAAATATGAATCGCCAGGCGTTGTTCCGCCACTTGTATACGTAACCAATAATGCTTTTTCATTGTTTTCTAGTGAAACAATACTTCGTGTTACGCCTTCATCAAATACTTTGTGTGGTGCAACGAGCCAAAACGAATCGTTGTTAAAATACGAAAGTGCTTTTTCAATCGCATTTGATTTTTCATCGCTTTCCATCGTTTTTCCATCAATCGTAACGATGCTCGTTTTGGGCTGTTTTAAGTTTAAATCCACTTTTGTGTCACTCCAAGAAACGGCTACTTTTTGTTGATCTTTATCCCAAACATAATGATGTCCGCCAGGAAATGTCCAGCTTAGATACCGCGTATTTTTATATGCTTCATGATCTACCGCTTCTAGTATTTTTGTGGCAAGCGCATCTGCTTCTGTTCCTGTGACACCTTTTGGTAAGGGTTCGTTGTATTTTATGTACACAAAGGCAAATAGTAATAGAAGAATTGCAAAAACTCCTAAGATGAGTTTTCCTAGAATTTTGAATATTTTTTTCATCGGTTTGAGTTGGTTTTGATTGACTCTTTATTCTTTGAATCGTCTTAAATCTGAACTTTCAAATGTCCATTCAGGTGTATGTATTGTTCCTTCTTTGACATTATACCAAGGGCTTAATTGTACATTTTCTTGATTGACCAAGATTTGTGTTTCCTGCGCAGGCATGTAACTTTGTGCCAGCATGAATATTTTTTCATTGCGTTCATTTTTTGCAACATCAACCACAATAACGGCATGTCCGAACGGATTTCCTTGTTGAATGAATACATCTCCCACTTGAATATCCTTTATATCCGTCACTTTTACAAGTTCTTTTCGTAACGAAGCTGTATTTGCATACGCAAAAATGTAATTCATGTATTTTCTAAATTTTTTATAGGAATGATCGCCATTTGCATAGTTTTTAAAATAGCGTGGTTTTCCGTCTGATAGAAAGTTGAAGTGTATATCGTCCAATCGGTTTTGTGCAAATAAATATTCGCCACGCAAACGCATGACCGCATCGGCACATTGTTGCAAATCGCGTGTGCCGATTTCCATATCTATCACCGAAATGTACACATTGTTGTTGTATTTTTCACGACCGTCAAAGTATTTTACCGTGCTATTGAATGTTTTCAGTGGTAAATTCCGCAAATAGGTTCCAAAATGAGTGGTTTCAAGTGAAATACGTGTGTAGTTTTTTGGCGTGTTGAAACGTTCTTGAATGGTTTTTCCTTCAGGATTTATCAAACTTTCAGGAAGTAAAGTTTCTTCTTGGAAAGCGAGTTCGTTCGTTTGTGCTGTTTGCTGTTTTTGTTCTTTCGCGCAAGCGAGATATATCAAGCTAATGAAAAGAAAAAAAGCGATATTTTTTATGGAATGTATCATCAAAATTCGGAATTGATTTTTATTTTTACTTTCAAGTATTAAACTTACAAAATATTGCAAGGAATTAAGAATAAACAATAATAATACCAAAATATATATGAATATCTTAGGAATAGGCTCAAGAATTAAACATCCCGAATACGGATTAGGCGTCGTAACTAACGTAACTTCCAAGCATTATTGGGTTACTTTTATGGAAAATGGACTGGAAACGATTGATATTTATAGCGATTTTGAAGTGATTGATGCCGTGGAAGATGAGGTAGATAGCGTAAGCTTTTTTGAAGTGGAAACAATTTTACGAAATATGCTAAAAAAATGGTCGGATGTCTCCGAAATTGTTCCAATGGCGGATAAATGGAAAGGCGGAAAGTTGATTTTAGAACCTGGCGACACCAATTTGACGAGTAAAGAAATTCCGATTGATGGCTTTTTTCATAAAATTGTCATGGTTCGTGATCGCATTCGCGTGATGGAACAAAAAATAAATTCAAGCAATTTGGACGATCAAGAAAAAGTAGATTTACAACAATATATTACACGGATTTATGGAAGCTTGACCACTTTTAATGTATTGTTTAAAAATAAATCACAGCAATTTGTGGGCGCAAAATCGAAGTAGTTTATCAGTTCTGAGTTCTCAGTTGTGAGTTGTGCACTTCAACTACGCTCAGTGTGAAAGTTTTGAGTATTTTTTTTCATTCAATAACTTTTTATTTTTCGCTATTCGCTGATTTATCAGATACATTTTATACAAATAAAAAAGGGAACAATTTTAAACAAATTGTTCCCTTCATTGTAAAACTAACCAACATTATTTAGGCATCACTACGCTATCGATCACATGGATTACTCCATTACTAGCCATGATGTCTGTACTAGAAATCATGCTGTAATTTCCGTTAGCATCTTTCAACCAAATTCCTTTTTCGTTTTGAACAACTGTAATTTCTGCGCCGCTAAGCGTTGTTAGCGTCACACTTCCTTTTCCTTTTTTCAGAGCAGCAACTACATCTTTTGCAGTTAATTTTCCCTTGATTACGTGGTATGTTAAAATGTTAGTTAATTTCGATTTGTTTTCTGGCTTCAATAATTCACCTAAAGTGTTGGCATCAATTTTTGCAAACGCAGCATTTGTTGGTGCAAAAACGGTGAATGGTCCGTCGCTTTTTAAAGCTTCTACCAATCCGGCAGCTTTTACAGCCGTTACTAACGTTGAAAAATTTTCGTTAGATGCAGCAATGTCTACAATATCTTTGTTTTGTGCATTTGTGTTTGCAGCAAATAACATAATTGCTGCGGTTGTCATAGTTAGGATTAATTTTTTCATAATAATTTTTTTAATTTTTTAGTATTTACTTATTTTTTCAGCTCTCTTAAAGCCTTTCAATTATATATACACAAGTTTTTAGTGTTTGGATGAGTTGGGTTGATTTTTTTCTTAAATTTGGCAAGATTTATTCTGAAAAGTGAAAAACGAAACCATACTTATTGAGCGATTTCAACATCGTGATGAAGCCGCGTTGTCAAAGTTATATGACAATTATTCGGGTGCTATATATGGTGTCATTATTCGAATGTGTAGAAATGAAGAAGCTGCACAAGAAATTTTGCAAGAAACGTTTATGAAAGCTTGGGATAAATCACATTTATATGATGCATCGAAAGGAAAATTTTATACATGGTTGTATCGAATTGCTCGAAATACAACGTTAAATTTTTTAAGAAAACAGGATAAACTCATCCAACTAGACGATTTAAGTGTATATAAAGATGAAGGCGTAGAAGAAAATCAAGAATTGCATACAGAATTAATAGGTGCATTGTCCAAATTAGATGCACATCATCAAAAAGCATTACGACTCGTATATTTTAACGGACTTACACACCAAGAAGCACATGAAGAAATGGGCGTTCCGCTGGGAACATTCAAATCGTATGTGCGACAAGCGGTTGAAAAATTACGTGTAGTGTACGCAAAAGAGTTATTATTGTTAATCTGTATCACAAAACTGTTGACATGAAAGATAGAAAAACTATCATAGAAAGCGGCATGCTAGAACAATACTTTTTGGGTACATTACCTGAGGAGCAAATGCTTGCGCTCGAAAAAATGTTAGCTGAAGATGCAGTCTTAGCTGAAAAGTTTGCAGAAATTGAAACGGATTTTGAAAATATTGCGTTCGAAAATGCGGTACAACCACCAAGTTTTGTAAAAGAAAACTTATTTACAGCATTACGAGATGAAGCTTCTGTAAAAACTCTTCCCAAAGAAGAAGCGCCAGCTAGTCAACGTTTACAATCGAATACTTTTATGTGGATTGCTGCGAGTATCGCTGCTATATTTATGGTAAGTTCGTTGTGGATGTTTTCACAATGGAATGATACGCAAAGTGATTTGCAAATTACACAGCAAGAATTAAATACCATCAAAGAACAATTAGCAAATTTAGAAGGAAACCTGAAAGATGCTCAAGTATTGGCTGAAGTTGTGAAAGATCCAAATACGTTGCAATACGCACTAAAAGGAAATGACAAAATTCCTAACGGATTGGCAACGGCGTACATCAATCATCAAAATAAATCTGCAATTATAAACGCTCAAAAACTTCCCGAATTACCTGCTGATAAAACCTATCAAATGTGGGCGGATGTTGATGGCGAAATGATCAATATGGGCATCATTGACAAAAGTAAAGATGTGGTTGTTTTACAATATATTGATGAAGCTACTTCCTTAAATATTACCATAGAACCTGCGGGCGGAAGCGATCATGCTACGGTAGCACAATTGGTTACGAATGTGTATTTGTAGACTTATTAGATTTACTTAGATTCTTATACCTTCAAGATTTTTTCATTTCTGCGTGTTCACAGAGTTTATCGAATTACAAGAAGAATCCTATTTTTATTAGTTTTTTTTAATGCTACTGGAGTAAAAGTTTGGTATAACGAATAAAAACTAATTTTATCTAACAATCTAACAATCTAACAAGTTTAAAACCCAACCGCTTTATCATCACCACGTGGATCTGCGCCACCTTCTAACTTTCCATCGGATAAGATCAAAATTCCTTCTACTTTTCCAATCACAGGACTATTTGTCGCGTCAATCGTATAGCCAAGTTTGGTCAATTCGGCTTGTAATTTTGCACTAAATCCAGTCGGTTCCATTTTAACGGTATCTGGCAACCATTGATGATGAAATCGTGGCTGATTGATGGCTTCTTGCATGCCCATTTTATATTCGTGCACGTTCAAAATGGTTTGTAAAACAGACGTAATAATGGTCGATCCGCCAGGCGTTCCAACCACCATATACAGTTTGCCATTTTTTTCTACAATCGTAGGCGTCATCGAGCTTAACATACGTTTTTCGGGCGCAATACTATTCGCTTCTGCGCCAACCAAACCATAACTATTGGCAACACCAGGTTTGGAACTAAAATCGTCCATTTCGTTGTTCAAAAAGAACCCTAATTCTTCACAATATAATTTGGAACCGTACGCACCATTAATTGTGGTCGTCACAGAAACGGCATTCCCAAACGGATCTACAATAGAGTAGTGCGTGGTTTCGTCACTTTCCACAATCTCAATATTTCCGTGTGAAACTTCCGTTGAAGGCGTTGCTTTCTCAAACGAAAAAGTTGCCATTCGTTCTTTTATATAACTTTCGTTAAGTAATTTTTCTGTGGGAATCGTCACAAAATCCGGATCACCCAAAAAGAAACTTCGATCGGCGTATGCTCTCCGTTCGGCTTCGGTAATCAATTGAATCGATTTTACCGTGTTGTGTCCAAATTTGTCTAATTCGTACGGCTCAATCGCTTTCATAATTTCTGCCAAACAAATGCCTCCACTGGATGGCGGCGACATTGAAATCACGCGTAAATCGTCATACATAAATGTAATCGGTGTGCGCCATTTGACTTCATAATTCGCTAAATCTTCCATGGTCATAATTCCACCAGATTTTTGCATAAAATCCACTAAAATTTGCGCTGTTTCGCCTTTGTAAAATTCATTGCGACCGTTTTGTTGAATACGTTCCAATGTTTTTGCCAATTGAATTCGTTTGATGGTGTCGTTTGCTTTCCACGCTTTCGCAAGAAAGAAATTGGAATCATTCACTTTTAGAAAATCTTCTCGGTATTTTTCTAAGCGTTCTTGTTGCTTTTCAGTCACAACAACACCTTTTTTTGCCAAAGCAATCACAGGTGCTAAGATTTCAGCCATCGGAAGTTTGCCAAATTTTTCATGCGACGCAAATATTCCTGCGATATTTCCGGGAATTCCGACAGCCATTGCGCCAAGCGTACTTTTGTTTGGAATCACTTCACCCGTGATGGAATCTAAATACATATTTTTTGTGGCAGCCAGCGGTGCTTTTTCTCTGTAATCCAACGAACCAATAGTGCCATTTTCCAAACGATATACCATAAATCCGCCGCCGCCCAAACTTCCAGCATACGGATAAGCAACAGCTAAGGCTAATTCCATTCCTGCCATAGCATCAAAGGCATTTCCACCTTTTTGGAGAATTAAATTTCCGATGTTTGAAACTTCTTCACGTGCCGAAACCACCATGGCGTTTTCGGAAATTTCACCAACAATTTTCGCTTCTTGTTTTTTGTCTGTTTTACAGGAAAATACAAACAGACATAGGATGCAAAGGAAGAGCGTATTTTTCATAATTCTTTTAATTTTTGTTTTGAAAATTCGATTAATTCGTCAAAAAACGAAGTGAATTCTGTTTCAAATTCATCATAATATTCTTGAAGTTCTGCAACAGCTAAGTTCATTTTAGAACGGTTTTTCGTTCGACGATTCATGCCTTCCAACACTTTGGTAATTCCTTCAATAGAAGCATAACTCAACAACCAATTTTCCTGAATCATGTGTGGAAGCAAGTTTTGTACATTCTGCGGAAGCGTTTCATAATGATCTTCTAATAGGTTATAAAAATTAGTTGCATAGGTTTTTAGCGGAATTTTAGAATAGTGTTCCCAGTTTTTTGCTAAAAAATGATCGTATAATATATCGACAATGACGCCGCTGTAATGACTGTAATTTTTATGCAATCGTTTTGTACTTAGTCGTACTGTTGGATGCGCATCTGTAAACGTATCAATATGTCTGTGCAGTAGAATTCCGCGTTGAATTTGTAGCGGATACTCTTTATATTTTTTACCACGAATACTATCCGCAATAAAATTCCCGATTTTTATTTCGTCATCATCGTGCGAAAGGTAAATATGTGCTAAGAAGTTCATTTGTTAAATTTAATAAGAATATTTTTCTAAGTATCTTATATTTGTGAAAAATCATCAATGATATTACCCAATCTGAATCCGTTGCGTTTTATATTAGCATTGTTTGTGATGTTGGTGCATATTCCTGAGTTTTTTAGAAACAGAGATTTACCTTATTTTAACGACGGAATTATTTTTCAAAGAGGAACAGAAGCAGTTTATGTTTTTTTTGCGTTGAGTGGATTTTTAATTATCAGATTGTTATATCGAGAAGTTGAAAGAAAAGGAGAAATTAGTCTGCGAAGCTTTTATATTAGGCGAATTCTGCGAATTTATCCCTTGTATTTTTTAATCTTGTTTGTTGGTTTTTTGTATTACAATGTGTTGTTATCTTATATGGGAATTCCGTATGAGAATAATTATAATACGGTAAATGCATTGTTGATGTATGTTTTTTTTCTTCCTAATGTAGCGTCAAGTTTATACCAACCTGGAGGCGTGTTAGAAATATTATGGTCTATCGGAATTGAAGAACAATTTTACTTGTTAATTCCACCCATATTAGCATTTATAAGGAAAGAATTCTTTATAAAATTCATGATCATTTTCACTTTTCTATATTTTATCGTTTTTGCGAGTGATGCATTTCCGTTTTTACGAAAATTTGATTTTTTATACTTTTACTTCTCCGCAGGCGGATTAGTTGCCATTTTACACGAAAGATACAATTTAGGGAACCACATACACAAATATATTAAAGTTGCTATTTTAATACTTTTTGTCTTGTATTTTTGTACAGATATCTTCAAAGGAATAAACCTAAATTTATACCACTTTATAAGTATGATATTATTTAGTTTTGTAATATTGACGATCAGTTACAATCCTGTGATTCACATACAAAATGCGCCACTAAATTATTTGGGGAAAATATCGTATGGAATTTATATGTTTCATCCATTAGTGATGCAACTTATAGGATTTATAATACTAAAATTAATAGCTAAGGTAGAAATGCCAGACATAGTTATTATTTTTCTCTCGTATATGTTGGTTTTTGGTGTAACTTTTATAGTTTCGCACTTTTCATATACCTATTTTGAAAAACCGTTTTTAAAACTAAAAAATAAATTTAGATAAATCTATTATGACTTTAATCAAATCAATTTCAGGAATTCGTGGAACTATTGGCGGAAAAGTTGGTGACAATTTAACACCAATTGACGCTGTAAAATTTGCAAGTGCTTACGGAACTTGGTTGAAAAAAGAATATAAAAAATCAAAACTCACGGTAGTTATTGGGCGAGATGCCCGAATTTCTGGAGCCATGATTCAACATTTAGTAGTCAATACATTAGTTGGTTTAGGAATCGACGTGATCGATTTAGGATTGTCTACAACACCAACGGTAGAAATCGCTGTTCCTTTAGAAAAAGCCGATGGTGGAATTATTTTAACAGCAAGTCACAATCCAAAACAATGGAATGCCTTAAAATTACTGAATCACAAAGGCGAATTTTTAAGTGGAGCTGATGGCGCAGAAATTTTAGAAATTGCTGAAAGTGATGCGTTTGACTTTGCAGATGTGGACAATTTAGGAAGCGTAACGCAAAATGATGCGTATATTGACATTCATATTGATGAAGTATTAAATCTTGCGTTGGTGGATGCCGAAATCATCAAAAAAGCAAACTTTAAAGTGGTTGTTGATGGTGTAAATTCTACGGGAGGAATTGCCATTCCGAAGTTATTACGTGCTTTAAACGTGGAAGTCGTAGAATTATATTGCGATCCAACCGGACATTTTCCGCACAATCCGGAACCTTTAAAAGAACATTTAACAGATATTTCCGAGTTGGTTGTGAAAGTAAAAGCAGATGTAGGTATTGTAGTCGATCCAGATGTTGATCGTTTGGCTTTTATTTGTGACGATGGCGAAATGTTTGGCGAAGAATATACGTTGGTAGCTTGCGCAGATTATGTATTAGGGAAAACGAAAGGAAATACAGTTTCCAATTTATCATCTTCCAGAGCGTTGCGTGATGTAACAGAAAAACATGGCGGAATGTATCAAGCAAGTGCCGTTGGTGAAGTAAATGTGGTGACGTTAATGAAAGCAAATAATGCTGTGATTGGTGGTGAAGGAAATGGCGGAATTATTTATCCTGATTCACATTATGGACGAGATTCATTGGTTGGTGTTGCTTTATTCTTAACGCATTTAGCAGAGAAAAAAATGACCGTTCGCGAATTACGTGATAGCTATCCGAGTTATTTTATGAGTAAAAATAAAATTCAATTAACGCCAGAATTGGATGTTGATGGAATTTTAAAAGCAATGGCTGAAAAGTATGCCAACGAAGAGGTTTCTACGATTGATGGTGTAAAAATTGATTTCCCAACAAATTGGGTTCATTTACGCAAATCGAATACCGAACCAATTATCCGAATTTATACGGAAGCAAAATCACAGACAGCTGCAGACGAGTTGGCGCAACGAATTATCAAAGAAATTGAAGCAATTGCAAATTTGTAATCACACCTAAAAAGTGTTAAATAGATCATGAAAGCTGTCCCTTTGGATGGCTTTTTTTACTTTTACACATCCCGAAATTAACTGTGAAAGCCTATAATTAGTAGATAAGCTGTTTTGTGTACCAAAATATGCTAACAGATTACGTATCTTAGAATACTTTCAAAACAAACCCTCATGGAAAACACATATACTACTTGGAAAGATGCAACAATTCATACTATTGAAGAGAAAACTGCTTCTTACACCGAAGAATTTCATAAAAAAACGGAAACGGATTATTTAAAACGGTTGTTAGAAAAAATGGCAACGCATGCGGCTTCTCCTAAAGCTTTAGAGGATTTTCAAGAACAAATGGATGCGCTTGTGTTGGCAATTCCTTCGCAAGAAGGTTTTGAAGATAAAAATCTTCTTCGTGATTTTATGAAAAAGAAAACGAACATCAAAAATACGGCAACTATCAAACACAAACTTGTTTCCAAAGGGTATTATATGAGTATTTGGATGTCACTCGGAATTGCAATTGGTGTATCTTTTGGCGTTGCGTTTGGTCATATTGCAATAGGCTTACCAATTGGTTTAGTCGTCGGACTTGCCATTGGAACTTCCTTAGATAGTAAAGCGGCAAAAGAAGGTAGAGTTGTATAAACTACTTTTTTTGATATTCAGGCGGTACTTTATCACGGTGTTTCCAACGTTTGTGAACCCAATAATAATATTCAGGCGCTTCGTGTAATTGCTTTTCTAATTCTCTGTAAAACAATTCAGTAGGTTCATTTTCTGGATAATTTTTAATTCCGTCAGGCGTTAATGGAATAAAAGTTCCTTGGTAATGTCCACGTTTTACTTTTTCAATCTTAAAATAAATAAAAGGCATATCTACTTTGCGTGCTAAAATCTCAGAACCGTTAAAACAGGGAACAGTAATATTCATAAATTCTGTCCAATAATACGTAGGCAAAGGCTTTGGCGATTGATCACTCACCATATAATAAATAGCGAGTTTACCATCTACTTGATTCTGTTTAATGGTTCTAAAGGTATCTTTCGTGGTAATTAAAGTAGAATTTCGCTTCTCGCGAATGTCACGAACCAATTTATCAAAATACTTATTAGTCAACTTTTTATAAATTCCATATCCGTGTAATGAAACATATTCTTTTACAATATTCATCCATTCCCAATTGGCATAATGTCCAGAAATTAAAATGATACTTTGTCCCTGTCGCTCATATTCGTTCAATACTTCTATGTTTGGAAAAGTGAAGCGTTTGCGTAAAGAAGCATCCGAAATTGTCAATGATTTGATCATTTCCAAAAACATATCACACAAATGATGGTAAAACTTTTTTTCAATCTTTAGGCGTTCTGCATCGCTCTTTTCGGGGAATACCAATGCTAAATTTTCACGCACCACTTTTTTTCTGTAACCAACTACATAATAGACAAGTACATAACAAAAATCTGAAAACAGATAAAGCAATCGAAACGGAAGAATAGAAATCAACCAAAGGATTGGATATATGAGAATGAAAGCGATAAGCTGCATACGTGTACTAAATTTTGACAAATATAGCTATATTTGACACTTAATAAAGGCAATTTATGATGAATTTGGAACTTGTCACCATTGGAATAATTGTGGCAAACGTACTTGTGTCGATAAAAGGATTTGATGATTATACATTTCGAAATAAATACATCTTCAATATTAGTGCGATACATCACGGCGAGCACATACGAATGATTACTTCTGGGTTTTTACATGCAGACATACAACATTTATTCTTTAACATGCTAACGCTGTATTTCTTTGCAGATATTGTCATTTTGAATTTTGGATCGTTAAACTTCTTATTAATTTACTTGGCGAGTCTATTATTAGGGAATTTATTATCATTTTTCTTTCATCAAAACGAATATCAATATAGTGCGCTTGGTGCAAGTGGTGCCGTTTCTGGAATTTTGTATTCAGCAATTCTATTATATCCAAATATGGAGCTGTACATTATGTTCATTCCAATCCCTATAAAAGCTTGGGTATTTGGAATCATATACTTAGTATTTTCCATTTACGGGATGAAAAAACAATTAGGAAATATTGGACACGACGCACATTTTGGTGGTGCTGTTGCCGGATTTTTAATTACGTTGGCACTTCGCAAAGAAATCCTATATCAAGATACTTGGGTGGTGATTACCATGGCTATTCCGATTGTTATTTTATTTGTGATGATAAAATTAGGGAAGATTTAAACTATCTTTAAGTAAGTATCAAATTAAACTATAACGCATCAATCAACATGAGGAAGTTTCTAAAAAATTTAAAAAAATACCTGATTATCTGTGTAATCACGCTAATTTTCTTAGAAATTGGTTCATATCTCGTATTGAGATTTACGGCATCTTCAAGCTCTCAAAACACTGAAGCAAATACTTCATTTACAAACATTCCGTTAACAATCTATAAAAAACAGACCGAAAGCGGAGCTATTAAAACCATAAAAACAGCAGTTGTTCCTGTTAAAGAAAACTATTCGTCACGTTGGGCGAACAGAGAATATAATATATCTGTAAAAACGAATGCAAAAGGCTTGCGTGACAATATAACTTATGACAACCATGAAGTAGATGTAGCATTCTTTGGAGATTCGTTTACGTTTGGGCATGGCGTAGAAGCAGAAGAGCGTTATTCGAATGTATTTGCAGATTCACTTCAAAATTATAAGGTGGCAAACTATGCGTATTTAAGCGGTTTTCAGCCTGAACATTACGAATATTTTGTGCGAAACAATACAGATTTACGTCCCAAACATTTAATTGTCGGAATGTATATTGGAAACGATATGAGTTCAGATATTTTGGAAACCAATTACGATAGAGCCGCAAACACGCTAGAAATTCCATTGCGAATGATTTCTGAGGAAGGTTCTATATACAATGCGCCAAAATTATATGTATTTCCAATCAACAAACTCATAAAATACAGTTATTTCACAAAACTTGTTGTAAAAACAGTCAATCGTACACATTATCGTGATATGTTATTTGAAAATCTGTTGCCAAATGCACCAAATAGTATTGAGCTAGAAACAGGAAAAGAAGATTTAACTAAAAACAGAGGAATTATCGCTTTGCAGGAATTAGATAAAATATCGAAAGAACGCGGTGGAAAACTAACGGTGGTCTTAATTCCTCAGAATTATTTCTTCTCCAAGAAAAACCCACATATTCATGATGAATTAAAGGATAAAATTGAAGAAGTTATTAATGGCGACAACAGTTACAAAGCCATCAAAAGAACACTCACAAGTTTACAAATTGATTACTTAGATCCAATGTCTGTATTGGATGCAGCTTCTTATTTTGATGAAGATGCGCACTGGAACAAAAAAGGGCATAAGCAAGTCGGAGAAGCCTTAGCGAAGCATATCAAAGCGATGGAAGAGTAGCTTCATTAGAAAAATGATGTAAACCAAAAAAACCGATCAAAATTGATCGGTTTTCTATTTTGTGGGGAGAGCAGGATTATTCCATGATCCAATTACGCCACTCCTGCAAATAAGAAACCAACAGCTAACGCTTTTTATTTTTTTTGATTTACCTCAAAATACAAACGTTGTTTGATTTTTCCATAAATCAAAAAAACCACGTCAACTGACGTGGTTTCTTGCTTGATGTGGGGAGAGCAGGATTCGAACCTGCGAAGACGTAGTCAGCAGATTTACAGTCTGCCCTCGTTGGCCGCTTGAGTATCTCCCCAACGTGTTTGATTTGTTTCAAATCGGTTGCAAATATACTATTGTTTTTGAACCGTGCAAATAAAAAATTATCGTTTTTTTAGTTAAAAAAGTAACTTGTTGAAAATCAGATTTTGAAATGTTGAATTGATGAATGTTAAATTTTAAATAAAAAAATAATTTCACTCATACTTTCAGTTTTCAGTTTTCAGTTTTCTGTTGTCGGTTTTCAGTTTTTAGTAGAATATTGATAATCTTGAAAAAAGTTTTGTGAAGTTGTTTTTTTGTTATCAAATTAACTAATTTTCTAACAACTAACAACTAACAACTAACAACTAACAACTAACAACTAACAACTAACAACTTTCACACTGAGCCTTTCGACTATCGCTCAAGCTAAACTAAAGTCGAAGAGCAGAATTATGAATTATTTCCCAAGCAATTCTTTAATTTTCGCTTCCAATTGCGCACCACGCAAATTCTTCGCTACAATTTCTCCCTTTTCGTTCAAAATAAACGTAGAAGGAATAGAACGAACGTTATACGTCTGTGCAATTCCGTCTCTAAAACCAGCTAAGTTGGAAACTTGATACCAAGGCAAACCATCTTGATCAATAGCACGAATCCAATCTTCTTTTGCATTGTTCTGATTTGGGCGACCATCTAACGAAACACCTATGATTTCGAGTCCATCTGCATGATATTTATTGTAAATATTAACCACATTCGGATTCTCTTTACGGCAAGGACCACACCAAGCTGCCCAAAAATCAATAACAGTTACTTTTCCTTTAATATCGTCCAATGAAATATTTTTTCCTTCCGGATTTGGCGCTGTAAAGTTGGTCGCAATAGAGCCAATAGCAGCACGTGATAATTCAGTAATTTTGATAAATAAATCTTCTGAAACTTTCGTTTTCTTCAAGTCATCAGGAAGTCCATCATAAAATACTTTCGCTTTTTCCGCCGTAGTCATTTTTTCTCTAAGTAAACGATTGACAATCAACACAGAAATATAAGATGTTGGATGTTTCTTTACATAATCTTCTTGATACGTAAGTCCTTCCTTGTCTAAATCAGCCATTTCTTTCCGAGTCCTATCAATAGCAAGGGAATCTTTTAATTTTACAGCTTCTGTATAGCGTTCTCTCACTTTATTAATTTTAGTGGCTAACACTCTTGAACCTTCAATAAAATCCACATACTCTTGGTTGTGTTTACCACCAGAAACCTTCGCTTGCATTAAGTTATCTTTATTGGCTACAACATTTACATCACCTTCCTCTAAAATAACAGTAAAATTTCCTGGCGCACCATTAATAAACACAAAACCCATTTGAGGAAATTCGATATCTCCAGTAAATGTAAACTTCCCATTTTGAACAATAGCGGTATCTTTTGGCATCGGTTGCCCTTTATCATTCGGAACTTTTAAAAATGCACGAACACCGTCAGGAATACCATTAATAGTTGTTTCTATTGAATAACGTTGCGACTTACTGCTCGTTTTTGTGTCACAAGAAATACATACTAACATACTAGCAATACATGCGGTTAAAAATACTTTTTTCACGTTTGTATACATTTTTATTGAATAATTTAAATTGTTAAACGCACAAATTTAACCAAATGCAAAGAATTTGCCTAGTAAAATTAAAATTGATAACGAACGCCCAAAGCTAAATCCATATCAAGGTCATTATTGAATCCTTTTTCAAAACCAAGTTCAGGTCGTACATCCAATGAAAGTTGTAGCGGAAAATCAAAATTATATTCAATACCAACATCGCCCGCAAAAAACGCATAAAAACCGTCATTAGTAGCATTTCGGTTGCTATTCCAGCTTCCAATTCCGCCACCAGCACCCGCAAACCAATTAAATCCGCCATCAATATTCCAAACCCATTGATACAAGCCTGTAATTTTATACGCATCGTAATCAGCATTATCTTTCCAACCCAAATCGAGTTCCAACCGATTATTGCCACCTAGCGCACGTTGATACGAAATCTCCGTGCCAAATCCGTTATTTCCACCAATTCGTAAACCAATGGCATTTTCTGCAATCTGCTGTGCAGAAGCCACATATCCGAAAAATAAAACACTCAAAATTGCTAACTTTTTCATTCCTTTTCGTTTTAAAATTATACTCTTTTAAATTCTAGTATTATAACTAAAAAAATAAGTTTATATTGCCAGAAAAATTCCAAACAGCGTTCAAATTAGTGACATGAATACAACACTAGAAGTCTTAAAAAACAACTTATCAGGCACTCTTTTTTATGACGATTTACACAGAATTCTATACGCTACAGATGCCTCTGTATATCGTAAACTTCCGTTGGCTGTTGCATATCCAAAAAATACGGATGATCTCAAAACGTTAATCAGCTTTGCGACAACACATAACATTTCTTTAATTCCCAGAACTGCCGGAACTTCCTTAGCAGGACAATGTGTTGGAGAAGGAATTGTGGTAGATGTTTCCAAACATTGTACACGTATTTTAGACATCAATGAAAAAGCAAAAACAGTCACGGTGGAAGCTGGTGTCGTTCGTGATGAACTAAACGCGTATTTAAAGACATTTAACTTGTTTTTTGGACCAAATACTTCTACGTCCAATCGCTGTATGATAGGAGGAATGGTCGGAAACAACTCATCTGGAACAACGTCCATTCAATATGGTGTTACACGTGACAAAGTGCTGTCAATGGATGTATTGCTTTCCGATGGGTCGGAAGTAACTTTCGGCGACATCACTACGGAGGAATTTCATCAAAAACGTGCCTTAACAACGCTTGAAGGCACAATTTATCAAAAGATTTACGAAATATTAGCGGATGAAAGAAATCAGCAAGAAATCCGCGCAGAATTTCCAAAAGCAACCATTCATAGAAGAAATACAGGTTATGCGATTGACGAATTGCTCAACGCGAAACCTTTTACCGCAGAAGGCGAAACCTTTAATATGTGTAAACTGCTTTCAGGAAGCGAAGGAACTTTGGCGTTTACGACTAAAATCATCTTACAACTAGACGAATTACCGCCAACGTATCATTGTGTAGTAGCAGCGCATTACGAAAGTATTGAAGACTGTTTACAATCGGTTTCACTCACTATGCAACACAATTTGTACACCTGTGAAATGATGGACAAAATCATTTTAGATTGTACAAAGTCAAATCTGGCGCAAGCCAAAAACCGATTCTTCGTAAAAGGCGATCCGCAAGCGATTTTATTACTCGAATTACGATCGACCATAGAAGAAGACTTAGCAAAACAAACGGCTGATTTGTTGAATTCTCTACAAAAAGAAGGAAAAAGTTACCATTATCCAATCTTACGAGGCGATGACATTGGCAAAGCGATGGAATTGCGCAAAGCAGGTTTGGGATTATTAGGAAACATCATTGGCGATAAAAAAGCGGTTGCGTGTATTGAAGATACGGCGGTTGCGTTGGAAGATTTATCAAGTTACATTGCGGAATTCTCCGAATTGATGAAGAAATACGAGCAAAAAGCCGTGTATTATGCACATGCTGGCGCAGGAGAATTGCATTTACGCCCGATTCTGAATCTGAAAAAGAAAGAAGATGTGGTGTTGTTTCGAAAAATAACACACGATGTTGCCAAATTGGTCAAAAAGTACAACGGTTCGTTTAGTGGCGAACATGGCGATGGAATTGTACGTGCCGAATTTATTCCGATCATGATAGGCGAGCACAACTATCAATTATTAAAAGAGGTCAAAAACGTATTTGACCCGAAAAACATTTTCAATCCCGGGAAAATCGTAGATGCTGCCAAAATGGACACTTCTTTACGCTATGAAATCGATCGGGAAGAACCTGAAATCGAAACCATTTTTGACTTTTCAGATAGTGAAGGAATTTTGCGAGCTGCCGAAAAATGTAATGGTTCGGGTGATTGCAGAAAACCTGCGTCGTTTTCAGGCGCAATGTGTCCAAGTTACCGAGCTACGAAAAATGAAAAAGATACCACACGCGCAAGAGCCAATGCGTTGCGTGAATTTTTGACACAATCAGAAAAAGAAAACAAATTTGATCATACCGAATTAAAAGAAGTTTTTGACTTATGTTTGAGCTGTAAAGCCTGTGCGAGCGAATGTCCAAGCAATGTAGATGTTGCCGCCTTAAAGGCAGAATTTTTACATCAATATTACAAATCGAACAAACCTACATTTCGTGACAAAGCGTTTGCATTTTCTACAAAATCAAACAAGTTGGCGAGTAATTTCGTGGGGATTTCAAACTTTGTAAAAACCAATTCGGTGACGTCAAAAATCATCAAAAAAATATTGGGAGTTGCGCAAGAACGAACTTTGCCAATAAATTCAAGTAGTACTTTAGATAGAATAATTCAAAAATCAATCAATCAATTAAATACAAAAAAATTAAAAGATAAAAAAGTATATTTATTTAGTGATGAATTCACCAATTATTTAGAATCTGATATTGGGGAAGATGCGTTGATCGTTCTATCGAAATTGGGATACGAAATCAAATATATTTCACATGAAGAAAGCGGTCGAACGTTTATTTCAAAAGGTTTCTTAACAGAAGCCAAAAAAGTAGCCAATGCGAATGTAAATATCTTTAAAGATATCCTAAACGAAAATGCAGTTTTGGTCGGAATTGAACCTTCTGCGATTCTCACATTCCGAGATGAATACATTCGGTTGGCAGATGATAAAGAAGCGGCAAAACGAATTGCGACGCATGTATATTTACTAGAAGAGTTTTTAGCGGCTGAAATTCAAGCAGGTGAAATCACTTCGGAATCGTTTACACAAGAAGCAAAAGAAATAAAAATACACGTGCATTGTTACCAAAAAGCATTATCGAATCAAAAATGTACGTTTGATATCTTGAATCTTCCGAAAAACTACAAACCAACGATTATTGCTTCGGGTTGTTGCGGTATGGCAGGTTCATTTGGTTATGAAAAAGAACATTATGAAGTAAGTATGAATGTAGGCGAACAAACTTTATTTCCAGCGGTGAGAGCGGCAGAAATCAACACAATTATTGCGGCAAACGGAACAAGTTGTCGACATCAAATTAAGGATGGAACTCAAAAAGACGCTTTGCATCCGATTTCCATTTTGAGAGGCGCGTTGCTTTTAGGAGGTTAGATAATTAGACTTGCTGCGCTCTCAGAATCACTTCGCTTTTGGAACGTTAGACTTTTTAGCGGTTTTTAAATATAACTACGTCATGCTGAACTTGATTCAGCATCTCATCATATTTCAACAAACTCAGTATTACTCACTGTTAAGTAATTATGAATCAAGTTCAGAACGAAATATTCGTGAAAATAGTTTAGTATTATAAGCATTTCTCGAAACAATTTTTCTTCATTTCATTACAAAAAACCACTCGAAAAGGCGTTGGCGTGTTAAATAAAGAAACATAACTCACAACTACTTCTTCAAACTTTCTACAATCGTAATTGCGGCTAATAAATCTTTGTAATCCATGGATTTTAGTTCTTCATCGGCGTAAAAAGCAGTCAAACGATCTTCGGAATGACGATACAGTTTCCAGCGATTTTTGTGATATTCTAACGCAGTTAAGTTTTCAACCCAATCACCTGAATTTAAGTAAATACACGAACCATTTCGGTTGGTTTTTTTCTCCATCTTAGGTTGATGGATATGTCCGCAAATCACATAGCTGTATTCGTTTTCAATAGCTAAGTCCGCCGCAACTTCTTCAAAATCATTGATATACTTGACAGCTTTTTTGACGCTATTTTTAATTTTCTTGGAAAGCGAATACTTTTCGCGTCCAATTTTTAGTAGAAACCAATTTATAAAGCGGTTGAATCGAATGAGCAAATCGTAGCCCCAACCGCCCAATTTTGCAATCCATTTGGCATTTTGAATGGAAGCATCAAACACATCGCCATGGAAAAACCAAGCTTTACGTCCGTTTAATTCGAGTACTAGCTTATCAACCAACGAAAAATTACCCAATGTCGTATTTGAAAAGCGACGCAAGGCTTCATCGTGATTTCCTGTGATGTAAATTACTTCTACACCTTTTGCAGAAAAATCAATCAGTTTTTTGATGATTTTTAAATGTGGTTTTGGAAAATAACGTTTTCTAAATTGCCAAATATCAATAATATCGCCGTTCAGAATAATCTTCTTCGGATCAATACTATTCAAATACATAAGCAATTCATCGGCATGACAGCCGTACGTTCCTAAATGAACATCGGAGATGACCACAAGGTCAATTTTACGCTTTTTTACAAAATCTTTTTTCACATAACAAATAAATACCAAAACATAAAATTTGATGAAAAAATACTGTTAAGCTTAGTTGACTGAATGTTACTAATTTATCAATAGAAATCCTCAAATGTTAAGTTAATTTTAAGCATTAGTTGGGTTTTTAATTCTGTTAGATTAAATTTACATTTGTTAAAAAAACGCTATGGCAGGAAATACCTTTGGATCACTATTCAAATTAACGACTTTCGGAGAATCACATGGAGCAGCAATTGGTGGAATTATAGACGGTTGTCCCGCAGGAATTGAATTAGATATGGACATGATTCAAACGGAAATGAATCGCAGAAAACCGGGGCAATCAGCCATTGTCACGCAACGGAAAGAACCTGATACGGTTGAATTTTACTCAGGAATCTTTGAAGGAAAAACAACAGGCGTTCCTATCGGATTTGCCATTCACAACACCAATCAGAAGTCACACGACTATTCTCATATTAAAGAAACGTATCGTCCATCGCATGCCGATTACGTGTACGATCAAAAATACGGACATCGTGATTATAGAGGCGGCGGAAGAAGTTCGGCACGTGAAACTGCTTCAAGAGTCGTAGCTGGCGCAATTGCCAAACAAATGCTTTCCAATATCAAAATAAACGCTTTTGTGTCTTCCGTAGGAGAAATTTCGATAGATAAACCCTATCAAGAACTCGATTTTTCACTGATAGAAAGCAATCCTGTACGTTGTCCAGATCCTGCGAAAGCGGCAGAAATGGAAGCAAAGATTAGAGAAATTCGCAAAGAAGGTGATACCATTGGCGGAACCATTATGTGCGTATTGCAAAATGTTCCTGTTGGTTTGGGCGAACCTGTTTTTGATAAATTACATGCCGAACTTGGTAAAGCGATGTTGTCCATTAACGCAGTAAAAGGTTTTGAATACGGAAGCGGATTTGAAGGTTCTAAGATGAAAGGAAGTCAACACAACGATCTTTTTAATGCAGACGGAACGACAAAAAGTAATCTTTCGGGCGGCATTCAAGGTGGCATTAGCAACGGAATGGACATTTATTTTAACGTGGCTTTCAAACCTGTGGCAACGATTATGCAAAAGCAAGAAACAATTAATAAAGACGGAAATGTGGTAGAAATGACCGGGAAAGGTCGCCATGATCCGTGTGTCGTTCCAAGAGCCGTTCCTATTGTGGAAGCCATGGCTGCATTGGTCTTGGCAGACTATTTTCTAATCAATAAAACCAGTAAACTATGAGTGTAAAAGACTTTTTTGTAGCCGTTATTAAAATATTTGCGATATACATTTTTATTGAAGGAGTTGTTCCGATTATATCAAGTATTATTTATTTTAATGAAATAGGTGACACTATGTTTTTAGTTGGTTATATTGGAATTATTTTACTCTTTTTTGCCATTGTATATTTGATGCTTGCATTTGCAACTCAAATTGTCAGGTTTTTACGATTAGACAAAGGGTTTGAAGCCACACAATTCGATTTTTCTAAAGCAGATAGTAATTATATCGTAGAAATCGTTATCGCCTTGATGGGCGTTTATCTTTTATTTGTGACAGCTCCAAGCATACTACAAGATGGTTATGCACTATTAAAAAGTAACGTAAACAGTTACACTTTTACTTTCAATAGTCCAGAATTACTGAAACAAAATCTATATAACGATCTATTACATGTCTTAGTTGGAATAATTATTATATTTTTAAGGAAACCTATCGTAAACATATTTAGTTCAAAATCATAACAAAACCAACTCTTTACAAACGAAATACACTACTTTATGAAAAAAATGGCATTACATTGGAAAATTTTAATAGGAATGGTCTTAGGGATTCTGTTCTCTTTCATATTGTTAGCGACCTCTTGGGGAAGTGAAACGGTTGTTTTAAAGGAAATTCCAGCTTCGCAAGAAATTATGCAAAGTATTGTTGATGGAGAAGTGGTTTCAACGGTAAAAGAAATTGATGCTAAAATCATCAAAACGACGCGTGCAGAATACTTTATCAGTCGTTGGGTAAAACCTTTCGGGACTATTTTTATAAATCTCTTAAAACTCATTGCCGTTCCATTAATTCTAGCTTCGTTAATCAAAGGTGTATCGGATTTGAAAGATATTGCTAAAATTAAAAAGATGGGATTGCGAACGATTTCTATTTATATAATAACGACTTTAGTTGCTATTATCATTGGATTAGGAATCGTAAATACGATAAAACCAGGCGCAGGAATGCCGCAAGATACCATAGAAAAGATCAAATTAAAATATGCCAATTCTGATGATGTAAATGATAAATTGACCAAAGCTGCGGCACAAAAAGATGCCGGACCTTTGCAAGCATTGGTCGATATTTTTCCAGAAAACATTTTTGAAGCAATGGGAAAAGCAAATATGCTTCAAATCATATTCTTTGCTTTATTTGTTGGAATTTGTTTGCTATTAATTCCTGAAAAACAAGCCAAACCCATGATTGATATTTTCGATTCCTTAAACGAAGTCGTCATGAAAATGGTCGATCTCATCATGTTATTTGCGCCGTATGCGGTTTTTGCGCTACTCGCGAATGTAATTGTTGCGTTTGACGATCCAGAAATTTTACTTAAACTCGTATCATACGGATTATGTGTCGTTGGCGGATTGATGTTGATGATTATTTTCTACTTAACCATTGTAAGTGTGTACACAAAAAAATCACCGATGTGGTTTTTAAAACAAATTAGTCCTGCACAATTGTTAGCATTTTCAACGAGTTCAAGTGCCGCAACTTTACCCGTAACGATGGAACGTGTAGAAGAACATTTAGGTGTAGACAAAGAAGTTTCAGGTTTTGTTTTGCCTGTTGGAGCGACGATTAATATGGACGGAACTAGTTTATATCAAGCCATTGCCGCGGTTTTTATCATGCAAGTATTAACGCCAGACGCCATCACTTGGGAAACTCAATTAATCATCGTATTTACCGCTTTATTAGCTTCTATTGGAAGTGCCGCCGTGCCAAGTGCCGGAATGGTGATGTTGGTCATTGTATTAGAATCCGTAGGATTTGACCCAGCGTTATTACCAATTGGACTCGCCTTAATTTTTGCAATAGACAGACCTTTAGATATGTGCAGAACTACCGTAAATGTTACGGGAGACGCCACCGTTGCGATGTTGGTAGCAAAATCATTAGGCAAATTACACGATCCAAAACCTAAAAACTGGGATGATAATTATGAGTCCGCAAAATTATAATACAAAAATCAACTATTTTATATACATTTAAAGATCAAAAAATACCAACCTAAAAACACAACCTCAATGAATATCTGTTTTTTAATGTATCCTTGGGATGATATTGACCCAGAAAATGATACAAGTTTAGCCTTAATCAAAGAATGTGTAAAACGCGATCATGGTGTTGCCATGTGTACACCTTCCAATTTAACCATTAGAGATAGTGTTACCACAGCTTTTTGTACGGTTATTGGACGAATGGACAAAGTGCCAAGCTCATTAAAAGCATTTTATTCCAAAGCTGTTTTACGAGAAGAAATGCTTCCATTGGCAGGATTTGATGTGATTTTTATGCGAGCAAATCCGCCATTAGACCCTATCATGTTGAACTTTTTAGATTCTGTAAAAGACGATGTTTTCATTGTGAATTCGCTTCAAGGAATGCGCGAAGCTAACAATAAACTATATACGGCGGCTTTTGGTGATGCGCACAGTAACATCATTCCAAATACGCATGTTTCAAAAAATAAAGACTATTTGGTAGAGCAAATTAGGCTATCAAAATCTGACAAAATGATTCTAAAACCTTTGAATGGTTTTGGAGGTTCTGGAGTAATTCTCATTGAAAAATCAGCGATGAACAACATTAAATCGTTGTTAGATTTTTATATAACGAATGGCGATGGTTCATCCAACTATGTCATTCTTCAAGATTATATTGAAGGAGCCGACCAAGGTGATGTGAGAGTTTTAATATTAAATGGCGAACCGATAGGAGCAATGCGTCGTATTCCAGGAAGTGACGATCACCGATCGAATGTAAGCGCTGGCGGACGTGTAGCAAAACACACTTTAACCCAAGAAGAAAAAGCATTGTGTAAACAAATTGGCCCAAAATTAGTGAATGACGGATTGTATTTCGTTGGAATTGACGTCATTGGCGGAAAATTAGTGGAAGTCAATGTCATGTCGCCCGGCGGAATTACCTATATAAATAAAGTGTACAAAATGCGATTACAAGAAAAGGTAATTGATTTTGTAGAAAGTAAAGTGACCGATAAATTACAGGCTTTTGACAGACGCGTACGCTTACGAAAAACCGTTGATGATGCTTAAATGAACATACAAGTATCTAATCCTATCGTATCTACAGATTGGTTGCAAGAACATCTTCATGCCACCAATCTTGTTATTTTAAACGGAACCATTCCGAAAGTTACTGCTATTTCAGAACAAGAAACAATGCAAATTCCCAATGCACGTTTTTTTGACATCAAAAATGTTTTTAGTGTGCAAAATGCGCCTTTTCCAAATACCATGTTGGACGTTGCTGCATTTACACAAGAAGCACAAAAATTAGGCATTCAACAGGATAGTGCGATTCTGGTATATGACGAATTGGGAATCTACGCTTCGCCAAGAGTTTGGTGGATGTTTAAAGCCATGGGATTTGATAATATTGCCGTTTTAGATGGAGGATTTCCTGTATGGAAAGAAGAAAATCGTGTGTGTGAAACGAAGAAAGTAGTTGACGTAAATCGCGGAAATTTTCAAGGGAAAGATTGTTTACACCTATTTAGAAATTACCTGGAAATGCTTCAAGAAGTGCAAAATACGTCCAATATCATCTTGGATGCACGATCGGAAGCACGATTTACCGGAAAAGTTCCAGAACCACGTGAAGGTTTGCGTAGTGGACAAATTCCGAACTCCAAAAATCTTCCGTATACAGAACTTTTACACCACCATCAAATCAAATCTAAATCAGAAATAAAAGCCATTTTTGAATCGTTTCAACCTAAAGAAAAACAATTAATTTTCTCTTGCGGATCAGGAATTACGGCATGTATTTTAGCATTAGCTGCTGAATATTCTGGTTACAAAAACTACGCTGTATATGACGGTTCATGGACAGAATGGGGAAGTGTATATACTTTAGAAGTATGAATTCAGAATTATGAATTGAAAAAAGATGTTATGATTGAAATAGAAAAAGAACTTCTGGAAGTACATGTTACTTTAGCAAAACTAAAATTAGTAATGAAAAGTATACTAAAAGATGCTTTTATTTTGGGAATAATTGCGATTGTAATTATTGCTTTAGGTGCGTATGGAAGTATTTCTGAATGGACAGAATTCCCCATATTTCAAGCCGCAATTGCCGCTGGTGGAATTTTATTAGCAATCGCTTTTAGACCATTGCAACAGTATAAAAAAGAGTTCGCTGCTGCGGAAGAAAAACGAAAAGACTTGGAAACGATTCTAAAAAAAGATAATTTAGACTATAAAGCTGATGTTCGCGTTACAAGAAATGCTAAAGGCGAGTTTGATATTAAGAAAAATATCAAATTAGTGGTTATAAAATAATTTGTACATGGAAGTCAAAAAACATTGTGGTATTTGCGATCATAAAATCTATGATATTCAAACGGGTGCTGTTTGTGGATTGACGAAAAAAGCACCTGATTTTGTAGGTAAGTGCAATTATATAAAACCTGAAAAGGCATTAGAAGCTAAAATTGTTGAAGTACATACAAAATTGAAATTAGTCACAAAAAAGAAAGCAGACACGATAAGTCATTTCATTTTTTACAGTTTGATAAATGTTGGAATTTTAACTATCTATTATTTCTTATATTTCTATGAGGGTAATGTAGGAACTGCTCCTGGTTTACCATTTATAATTTTTCTTTTTATCGGTCTTTTGGGTGTTGCTATCGGACCTATTAATACATACATGAGAGATTATAAAATTGCGAAAAATCAACAGAAAGAATTGCATGCGATCTTAAAAATATATAAGTTAGATTATGAAGTGTCAATCAAGATTTTTAATGAAGCACACGGAGATTTCGATGTAGAAAAGCGAGTAAAAATATTCAGAGTTGGTTAATTGTAAGTAAAGATAAGCGATAGGAACTCTTATCTTTTTCGGAATATTAATTCTCTACGGCTTTTTCAAAAACTTTTTTAGATATTTATACTATTAAAAATGAATACAAGCATGGAAAAACTAACCATTGCACAAATTGTTGCTAAAATTCAAAACGAAGAACTGTTTAAAGCAGTTGCATCCGATTATTCTTTTACGATAAAAATTGACGCCTATGTTCCGTATGCATGCGGTGCTGTACACGACGGACATCAATTTCGGCGTGAACTTTGGGAAAACTGCATACATACCGAATATGAGCGTTGGTTTGAAGAAGATCCAGCAACGAAAGAAATGGTACAATCACACCCAATTGTTATTGCTGGCATGGATTCACGCTTTGAATACGACTTGAATCGTGCGCCTGAAAGTGCCATTTACGAAGACGCTTGGGGAAAACAATTGTGGCACCAACCACTTCCTGAGGAAATGAAACAGAAAAGTTTGGAAAAGCATGCTAATTTTTACAAAGTTGTGCATGCCTTGATTGAAAAACTAGAGGAGAAGTTTGGTGTTTGTGTCGTTTACGACATGCATTCGTACAATTGGAAACGTTGGGAACGAGAAGTGCCAACCTTTAATTTAGGAACTGGAAATGTAGACAATGAACGTTTTGGCGAAGTCATCGAATTGTGGCGTACGATGTTATCTGAAATCAAATTACCACACGGAATAGCTTCAACTTCAAAAATTAATGATACATTTCAAGGAAATGGGTATTTTTTAAAATTCATTACACAGCATTTTAGCAATACCTTAGTTTTGGCAACTGAAGTAAAAAAGATATATTGCGACGAAATCAATCAAATTATGTTTCCCGAAGTCGTGTCAACCATTGAAAAAGCATTAAAAACCATGTTACCAAAACATGCTGAAGTGTTTTATTCACTATACAATTAAGAATATTTTTAAGGATGAATGATATAAATGTAGCGAGCAAAGTGCTTTTCGAAATAGACAATAACATCAACGATATTGTAAAAAAAATAGAATTGTTGAGTTATGTGAATCCGATAAATATGGAAGAAGAAAAGGCAAAATTCTTTCAATCTAAATACTTAACAGATCCAAAATTCAAATATCCAGAAATGGACTTTGATCGTTTTCAATTGCACCGAGAATTAATCTCACAACCCATAGAACAAATTGAAAGTGAAGATATTAGAGAGTTGTATGAAGATATTATTTATGCATATTCTGGTTTAGTGCAATGTATTCAAACCATTGGCACCAAGCGAAAATTTTATTACAATAGTTTGCGTTCATTTGGAACACCTACGGAGCAAGATGTTGAAAACGCCAAGTTTATTCTACATTTTGAAGAAGAAAGCGATACTGAAGCGCAATTTCAGCCAAAGTATTCTCCAAAAGAAACCGAAGCACTTTTCCGTGAATATTCAAAGCAATATGATTTTTCATATCATATCAAGTTTTCAAGCGATATGAGTGCGATTGCGATGGTTTTGAATAATATCAAAACACTTGTCATTAATAAAAATCATACCTTTTCAGACAATGAAATTGCGGTGTTGACCAACCATGAAATTGGCGTTCACATGGTCACTACAATGAACGGTTTGTTGCATCCGCTCAAAATATTTTCCAACGGTTTTCCAAATTATGAAGAAACACAAGAAGGTTTGGCAGTTTTTTCAGAATATATGAGTAATAATTTAACCGTAAAACGTTTGAAAGAATTGGCGTATCGGGTAATTGCAGTTGATAGTTTGTCAAAAGGTTATTCGTTTTCGACAACCTTTAGAAAGTTTGTCAACACGTACGATTTAGACAGAGAAACGGCGTTTAATATTTCGGTTCGTGCGCATCGTGGTGGCGGATTTACCAAAGATTATTTATACCTATCAGGATTGAAAAAAGTGTATGATTACTACAAATCAGGCAAAGATATGAAGGTGTTGTTGCGTGGAAAAATTGCGCTGGATTATTTAGAAAACATTGAATCCTTGGCAAAAAATGGTTGTGCTGTCGCTTCCAAACACATTACGGATTCATATCAGCAAAACAAAAACACCAATAAAACCGTTGATTTTATTTTAGAGAATTTGAAGTAACAATATTCAAACAATTCATACGTATAGATATATGAAGATTGTTTATCTTGTTAATCTCTTATTTCAAAACTACTACATGTTGAATTTCAAACAGCACCATTGTTTCCCAATTTTCAAAATTCTTATTCTATTCTTTTATTTCTGCACGATTTCGAGTGCATTTTCGCAAACTGATTCGTTGGCGACAAAGTCGTATGAGGAACTTATAGGCTCATATAAAAAAGTAATAAATAAAAATACTACACTTGCACTTATATACCTGCAAAAGGCAAATCAACTTGCTGAAAAAGAGAGAGATACTTCTAAAATGATTTATGTTCTGTATCAAAAAGCAGATATAAAATCATTACGTTCCGAGAATGTTTCGGCATTACAAGATTTAGATAAAGCCATCTATTTAGCAGAAAAAATTACTGATAATCATTCACTTTTTAGTTTTTATAATTTAAAAGGAATTATAGCTAGTGATATGGGCGAACATTTGAAAGCATTAGAAGCATATATGAAGTCTAGAGCCTATGCGATCTTAGACAAAAATCAACTAAATGAACTAATAGCTTCTATAAATATTGGGTTTATTAAAAAAATGAATCATGATTATGCAGAAACGATTTCCATTTATAAAAAAAGTCTTGAAATATTGAAATCAATGGATTTTAAGCCTTCTTACAGAAAGTATTATGAGCTGCACTTATATATAAATTTAGCTGATACGTATTTGCGTATGAAAGAATTAGGCTCCGAACCATATATTAAAGAAGCCGAGTATTATAATGATTTAGGAATTAAAATCTGTTCTAAAACGGAAGATATTACTAATTATAACTTGTTATTAACGAATGAAGTAATTATTCATTTTGAAAAAAAACAGCATAAAGAAAGTATTAAATTAGCTACGGAGATTAAAGAATTAGCAATAAAATTAGAGGATGAAGCCTTACTAGGAACGGCCTATTTTTATATTGGAAAAAATTATCATGCGCAAGAAAAACACCAAGAAGCCATAGAAAATTTGGTTAAATTCTATGAGATTACACAAAAATCAGAAAAAAAATTTTCTAATGAGCGTCAATTACACGGTTTGCTAGAGCGGAGTTATTCTGTTTTAAGAGAAATTGAAAAATCGAAGTTTCACTATAAAGAACATGAACGATTATTAGAAAAAGAACGTCGGGAAAGCGTAAAAGTGGTTTCTGAAATACACGATCAAAATGACCTTCCTGAAAAGACTAAAAGACTTGAAGAGATTTCAAAGGAGTTTAAAGCACAAGAAACACGAAAAAAATGGTTGTATGGTATTTCTGGTTTGCTCATTATTTTATTGATTGGAAGTATCATATTCTACAAATTTAAGGTGAAGCGGATTAAAAAAAGAGTAGTAGAGGTATTGCGAAAAGTGAAAGCTTTAGAGCAAGAACAAGAAGCTCAGAAAGTAATTCCAGTTTCTAGCATTTCAGAAAAAGTAACGGATGAAAAAGCGGCTTCAATCTTAGAGAAATTGAAAAAATTTGAAGATGATAAAGAATACTTATCACTCGATTGTAGCTTGAGTTATGTAGCGGAAAAATTGGAATCCAATACTTCGTATATTTCAAATGTCATTAATAACTATAAAAATAAAACCTTCAAAGCGTATATTACTGAATTGCGAATTAATACGGCATTAATCCGATTGAAAAATGATGAAAAATTACGGTCGTATACCATACAAGCAATTGCAGAAGAGTTTGGTTTTAAACGGCAAGAAACGTTTTCAAAAGCTTTTAAATCTCAAACAGGAATTTATCCATCGCAATACCTGAAAAAACTACGTGAAGATTTAGAAATTGATTGATAGTTCATAAACTGTCAATAGTTAACTCCTTAAAACACTGGTTTTTTTAGTTTCTTTACATCACAAACATTAAACTGAATCATAATGAAAAAAAAGAATTTATCCTCGTTAGCATTGAAAAAAAATAGTATCTCAAGTTTAAACTTTGTAAATAGTATTAAAGGAAGAGGCGAAGAAAATGAAGCACATACTACTGCCTGTGTGGAGACAGAGATGACAAATTGCGAAACTTGTGCAACACAAGGTGACATAACAGGTTGTATTACCAATGACGCAACTAGAAGTCTAAGACCTACAGATGGTTTAGCATGTAATGGACTTAATACAGGCGAGTTATGCTAGTTGTCCATTATTTATGAATTAGGAAAGTACCGTTTTTTAGTTCTAATACTTTAAAAACATAAAGCTGTATTATATGAAAAAACAAAATTTATCCTCTTTAGTATTAAAAAAAGACAAAATTTCAAATCTTTATAATCTCCACAAATTTGTGGGTGGAAATGATACTTTGGGATGTTATGATGACAATCCAGATGAGACATTAGAAGAAAATTGTACCATGGATTGCATTCCTACTATTTCGATAAATCCACTCGATTGCGCTACTAATGATAGAACTAGAAGCTTGGCGCCTCCAAGCGTTGGCGGATACGATTGTAATGTAGCAGGTTCTCTTTTAGGTTGTTAAGAAAAAATAGTAAAAAATAAAAGCAGTTAACTTTATACTTTCGTATAGCGTTAACTGCTTTTTTTTATCAATTTATAATTGAATAACTTATTTTGAAAGTTATCGCTTCAAGGTAAAATGTCCTTTGTACGATAAGCCATTGCTTGGACGTTCTACCAAAAACCAATAATCGGATGATGGCAGTTGCTTTCCATTATACGTTCCGTCCCAACCTTGTGATTCTGGTTTTAGAATTTTTAAGAGTTTTCCATATCTATTGAAGATGTAAATGCGCAAATCGAGTTCATATGCTGAGGAAATTATTTGCCAATAATCATTAAATCCATCATTATTTGGGGTAAAAAAACCAGGATAAAATAGTAAACTTACTTCTTCGCTTACAACTCCGCAACCATTTTTATCACGCACATATACCGTTAGATTTCCAGCTAATAAATTTGTGAAAATTGGGCTATCTTGATAGTTGAATCCATCAATCGAATATTCATAATCGCCAATTCCTTCAGCAATAATTTCAAGTTGATTGCTGTTAAATGTCCAATCTTGAATTATGACATCCGTAATCACAGCTTCATCTGACTCAATAACGCGTATTGTTTGTACATTACTACAACTTACCGCAGGCGATGAAGCATAATTAGTGGTGATTGTTACCGTGTATAATCCGGCTTCAGTTACGGTAATTGATGATGTTGTTTCTCCGGTTGACCATACATATTCGTCAAATCCAGCATCCGCACTAATGGTCACACTTTCATTTGTACATACATAGTATATCATTTCGCTTGTATCTACATTAGGAACTTCTTTCACTTCAATAAAAAAAGAAGTGGTATCATAGCAATTTGTTTCCACATCATTTTCAATACGTACAAAAATTTCTTGTGGATTGGTATCGTTGGAGAAATTCGTAGAAATTTCATTTGTATCCGCATCAGCATCTACTTGTGACGTATAATATTTAATAGAAAATGCGCCCGTTTGCCCATTGGCAATGAATGTATTTTGAGCACTCAAATCAAACAATTCAAAACCGTCATTACTGACATCATCACAGACAATTAAATCACCAACAGTATTTGCTATGTATTGCGTTTGTAGTATGAGTGTAAAATCAATCACCACATAACAACTTGTATTTTGATTGTTTTCTTTTCGAGCAAAAATAGGTTGCATCGCATTATGAAGTACATAATTTGTTGGCAATCTATTGACATCACTATCAGCGTCAACCATTGTTTCATAATAATAAACATCAAAGTTGGATGCACTTTGCGTACCTAAAACTTGACTCGTAATTTGCGCTAAGTTTACAGATTCTTGCATGTTATTCAATTGATCACAAATACTAATATCCGCAACAGTTTCAGGAGTTGGACTCAAATTTATTATAAATCTAAAACTACTAATGACATAACAACTTGAATTATTGACATTAAACACTTTTACGAAAATTTCTTGGTTGTTAGTAGAACTGATATAATTTGTTGGTAATACATTGGTATTATTTACAGCATCATCCATTGTTTCGTAATAGCTCACAGCAAAATTACTTCCCGCAGGTTGTCCCAATAATGCTTCTGCGTCTTTCGTGCTTAAATCCAACATTTCAATACCATCATTAAAAACATCATCACAGACAATTACATCTGTAATGGTATTTACAATTGGATTTTCATAGATGGTAATGGTACTCATTCTCATTACAGATTGTGTGGGAGAGTTTACAGTTACATTTATCGTATAAGTTCCAGGAGCTGTATATATATGTGTCGGATTTTCTAGTGTAGAAGTTGTTCCATCTCCAAAATCCCACATAATAGAAACCACTGTTTCATTGGCATTAACCGTAAAAGTGGTAGCATCTCCAAAACAAGTTTGTGTAGTTTGAATTCCCACATTAAAAAACGATTGTATAAAAGGTGGTAGTCCTTGTTTGCAAATTCTTCCTCCTAAATTCACACCTTGATTCACGTAATTACAGCCTGTGCCAGCAACTTCTGGATCGTTGATCACACCTATATAATTTCGATCGGGACGTGCATAATAAATTTTTCCATCGGTAGCTAATTGCAGTGCTGCACGTTGTTGATTTTCAGTATGAATTAGAACTCTTGAACCTTGAACATTTGGCGCAACTAAATCAAATTGAAATAAGTTTGAAGTTCCAGAATTAATTCCGCCTGTGGATACATATAACTTTTCAGAATTGGGAGAAAATTCAGCACAGTAAGGAATATTATTGGTTTGCAATTGCTCTATTTCAGGGCTAACTTGTCCAGTAACGTTATCAAAGCCATGCATACAAACATGATTCAGATTTTGATTACAGTTGACAACTTTTTGTGAGTCTGGTGAAATTTTTAAATAGCCTCTTCCATCCGAACTCGCGCAATTTGGATGTGTTGAGGTAACTGAATTTGTATCGATTCCTAAATTTGTAATTCTAAAAGCATGATAAGTGTTAAATGTGGTTTGAACACCTGTCATTCCAGCATACGAAATAACCCAATAGCCATTTCCATCATCATTGATGGCAGCTATTTTTTCGGCACTTCTTTGTAATAATTGTATATTTTTTCGACCGACAATTACATCGCCAGTTCCGCCGTTTAGCGTCAAATCAACTACACTATAAAAAAGCCCGCCATCATTAAAATTATCATCTACACAAAAAATATAATATTTAGTAGGATCATTTGGGAAAGGAACAATAATCCCCGATTGCGAACTTGATGGATCTCCTTGTAATCCTGTTCCGTTTGGCATAATATTGTGGTTTACATCCCAAACAGTGATGCCGTCTGTATAAAATAATAATTGTCCAGCTGCGTTTGAAATGGAAGCACAACCTTCTAAAGTATCAATTTGTCCATCAGTAAGTGCGACAGGCGTTCCTCCATTAAAGTCTAAACCTGCATTTTGTCCAAAATACCAAATATTGGCTTCGCCCTGAGAAAAGGAATAGGTGATGCTGAAAAAAATAAAGGCAAACAGTATAAATTTATGCTTCATATTTATAAATTATAAATAAATTTAGGGGGCTATTTTTTTAAAATTTCAACGCGTAGGAACGTAAATTTAATTAATTTTCTCAGAAACATCTTGTTATGATAGAATTAACTTTACAAGAAATTTCCAAATAATCATAAAATCAGAAAGATTCCCTATCTTAAACAGCTAAAAATAAAAATAAAAATGTCATATTGGATCATTGGAATCATCGTTTTTATCATAATTTATATATTGGCGAATGTAGTTTTATACTTTCTGCAAGAGCGTTTTATATTTAAAGCGGAAAAATTACCAAGCGATTTTAAGTTCAATTATGAAAATCAAATTTTTGATGAATATAATATTGAAGTCGATCCAGGTGTAAATATCAACGGAATCCATTTTAAAGTACGAAATCCAAAAGGTGTCGTTTTATATCTCAAAGGAAATTCACGAAGTATCAAAGGATGGGGAAAGTTTGCGGTCGATTTTACACGACACGGATTTGATGTGCTAATGGTCGATTATCGCGGATATGGAAAAAGTACCGGAAAGCGCACGGAAGCTGGGATTAAAAAGGATTTGCAATATGTGTACGACCGATTGAAAGATCAAGTAGATGAAAAATTTATTACGTTGTATGGAAGATCGTTAGGTTCTGGTTTTGCCACTAAATTAGCGTCTAATAACAATCCACGATTGCTAATTCTTGACGCGCCATATTACAGCGTAAAACACATTACAAAACGTTTTTTACCCATCATGCCGATGGCGTTAATTTTACGATTTCCAGTAAAAACCTATCGTTGGATTGAATATGTAAATTGTCCAATCAAAATCATTCATGGAACAAGTGACAAGCTCATTCCGTTTAAAACGAGTGTAAAACTTTCTAAAATTAATCCAAAATGGACACGTTTATATCCAGTTATCGATGGTGGGCACAATGATTTACACACCTATCCACAATATCATCTTTTCTTAGAAGAAATATTACATTCAGAATTACCAAAAGAAATTGACCCAAAAACCTCAAGTTTAAACTTTAGAAGAAAAAATATATAAATGACATCGCTAAAATATCTAAAATTTGCGGGTATAGGTTTCATTATAGTATATTTGCTGATCACCATGATACTACTCAATTTTCAAGAAAAACTCATATTCCGAAGTGAATCTTTACCGCAAGATCACGTATTTACATCCGAAATTCCTTTTGAAGAATTATTTTTAAAAGCTTCTGATGGCGCAGTATTAAACGGATTACATTACAAACAGACAAATCCAAAAGGTGTATTAGTCTATTTTCATGGAAATGCACAAACACTTGAATATTGGGGAAAATGGGCGGAAGAACTTTCCAATCGGTATCAATACGATGTCGTTGTGATGGATTATCGTGGATATGGAAAAAGTACAGGGAAACGTAGTCATAAAGCGATGTTAGCGGATGGATTGTTATTTTATGAGTATTGCAAAACGAAATTTTCAGCAGCAGAAATTATCATATTTGGGCGTTCTCTTGGTGGCGCATTTGCAACACACGTAGCGAAAGAACGTTCGGCTAAATTGTTACTGTTAGAATCTACTTTTACGAGTGTGTATGACATTGCGAGCAAAAATTTCTGGTTTTTACCTCTAAAATGGTTGTTGCAATATCCGTTTCAGAATGATGAAAATATAGCGCAAATTTCTATTCCAACCTATATCATTCATGGAACCAATGACATGGTAGTTCCGTACGATCATGGACAAAAACTCTTTGAAAAATCGGGTAGTGGTACTAAAAAAATTTACACCATCGAAGGCGCATTACACAACAATTTAGCCGGATATCCTGAATACTTTCAAGCATTGGATGAAATTTTGAAGTAGTTTTTTCAATTCAGAATTCAGAATTTTCACGCTTTCTTCTTCGCCATGCGCAAATTCAAAAACTCTACCATTAACGAGAAGGCAATCGCAAAATACAAATATCCTTTTGGAATAGCGCCCACAGATTGTCCAAGTACTTTTAAATGAGAAATATGTGCCGATTCTGCAATCAGCATAAATCCGATCAAAATTAAAAAGGACAATCCTAAGATTTGAATAGAAGGATTTTTATTTACAAAATTCCCCACAGGGTTCGCAAACAACATCATAATTAACACAGAAATCACTACGGCAATAATCATCACGATTAAAGCATCCGTAGGATTTGAAGAAATTCCGCTGGTCATTCCAATCGCAGTCAAAATAGAATCAAACGAAAACACAATATTAATCATGGTAATTTGCACAATTGCTTTGGTCAAGGTGGTAGAACGATTGCTTTTTACTTCACGTTCGTCATGTTCCCGATCGACTACTTTTTCATGGATTTCCTTGGTGCTTTTATACAACAAGAAAAGTCCGCCTGCAAACAATATCAAGGCTTGCCAGCTAATTCCACCAGAAATCCAACTTTTATTAATATGCCAAAAAGGTGCTTTCATCGCTACCAAAAAGGAAATTCCAAAAAGCAACACAATACGTAATACCATTGCCAATACCAAACCAATATTTGTCGCTTGTTTTCGAAGTGTATCAGGCAACTTTCCTGCGGCGATCGAAATAAAGATAATGTTATCAATACCTAAAACAATTTCTAACAAGGTCAGTGTAATAATGGCTGCCCAAACATCGGGATTTGAGAAAATTTCAAACATATTATTTTATCTTTTTAACGGTTCCCCGTTTCTTGGTTGATGGATCTTCTAACAATGAATATTCGAGTAAATACGAATCTTCTGTCGTAGAAATAATCTTCATTTGAATCGGTTTACTATCTGCATAATCAATAGGATGGAGCTTTCTGCCAATAAACTCACATTCAGTTACCCAACGAATGGTAAACGTATCAATAACATTGTCATAATAATCTACATTTAGCGTATCAGTTCGAACTGATTTCCCCGTTTTAGTTTCTCCATTAATTTCGTAGGTAAACTCAAAAGTTCCTGTTTTAAAATCGTTACAATTGCGTTCTACGGTATAACATGAGCTTGCTAACAATAAAATGCAAGCACTAAAAATGAGGTTTTTCACGAAAGTGGAGTTTAAGTATAAATATGTATGCAAAGAAACTAAAAATAAAGATCGATTGAAAACAATCTCGTTATTTATGATACGCTTCAAAAGTTCCGTCGGTATAAAAAATAACAATCTTGTCAATTATTTTTCCGTTCGTCGAAATTGCTGATGTAACTTTTTCTTCTAAAGGCAATGATTGTTGTGCTGATGACTGTTCAACTTTTGGACGCGAAGTTGGCGTTGGAGCAGACACCGTTTCGGTGGAAGTAGTTTTAGGAAAACTTCCTTTTCCATTCAATAACCAATACAATTCTACTTCTGGAAAATTGCTCAAAATCTTCATGACAAATTCCAAACTAGGTTTATTTCTACCCGATAAAATATGCGAAATACTAGAACGTTGCACGCCCAATGTATCTGCAAATGCAGAAGCCGAAAGTCCGTAATAATCGATGACTTTGGTAAGTCTTTTTGAGAAATCAGTAGTGTTTATCATTGTAAACAAGTATTAGTACTGGATTGTGTTTACAAAAGTAAAAAGATTGTACAACGAAACCAAACAAAGTATGTTAATTCATTAAATATGGTTATAAATTACTTTAAGTAAACATATTTAAAATATTGAAAAACATATACTTAAATATCAATTTACAATACCGAATCAATCTATGAAGAATGTAGGGTATTGAATAGTTCAGGATAGTAAATATATGTTTACAATACTAAACAAACCACAACTCAAAACCTGTTTACAATTGTAAAATAAACATTGTTTACATTTGTAATCTGTAATCAAACATTATATGTACACACATCACTTGTCAAATTGGTATCGCTCACATTTTGAAGCAACCTTGCACGGACGTTATATCACACTTCAACATATAACTTCCCTATTGGAAAAATTGCCTTCAAACTTTCGCTTCAAACAAATTGGAACTTCTGTTTTAGAACAGCCAATTCATTCTTTAACAATTGGGAATGGACCAACCAAAATAGTAATGTGGTCACAAATGCACGGAAACGAATCTACCACGACGAAAGCTATTTTTGATTTATTAAACTTTTTAAAAGAACCTTCGGAAGTTGTTGAAACTATTTTAACTAATTGCACATTATGTATCATTCCGATGTTAAATCCGGATGGTTCGGCAGCGTACACACGTTTAAATGCAAATGAAATTGACTTAAATAGAGATGCACAGGCACGTTCACAACCTGAAAGTTTGGTATTGAGAAGCGTGTATGATGAATTTCAACCAGATTATTGTTTCAATCTTCACGGACAACGAACAATTTACAGCGCAGGAAATCGTGACAAATCGGCGATTATATCGTTTTTAACGCCTTCTGAAGACGCAGCGAGATCAATTACCATAAATCGTCAGAAAAGCATGGAAATCATTGTTAAAATGAACGAAATGCTGCAAAAACTCATTCCAAATCATGTAGGACGTTATGATGATGGGTTTAATTTGAATTGCGTCGGCGATACGTTTCAATCACTCGGAACTCCAACGGTGTTGTTTGAAGCTGGACATTTTCCTGCGGATTATCATCGTGAAGAAACCCGAGAATTAATTTTTTATGCTTTAATTGAGGCAATCCAATACATTGCTTCCAATGAAATTAAAGGAGCTTTTACAGACGCTTATTTTGAAATTCCAGAAAATGAAATATTGTATTATGATCTTCTGTTAAAAAACGTTTCAACAGACCAAAATGAAACTTTTGATATCGGTGTGATGTACAAAGAAATCCTAAATAATGGCAAAATTGACTTTGAACCGTACATTGAAGACAAAAAAATCTTAAAAAAATCGTTTGCACACAAAATAATTGATTTTCAGGAGTCAATCGCTCAGAAGCATATATTTCAATCGTTTTCGTTAGATGTTGATGTTGTCGAATATTTAAGAAAATTCAATAAAATTGACAATTAGTTAACATATCTTATAGCATTTCATGCATTATTATTCGGTTTTTTTTATTTTTTTTGCATTATCTTTAAAAAATAATATAAGATAAACATGGCAAAATTTAGGTTAGATGAAGTGGATCATCAGATATTAGACATGCTGATTGAGAATACTAGAATTCCGTTTACGGACATTGCAAAAAAATTATTAATCTCGGCAGGAACGGTTCACGTTCGCGTAAAAAAATTAGAAGAAGCAGGAATCATCAAAGGTTCTTCGTTAACATTAGATTACCAAAAACTAGGATACTCATTTATTGCGTATGTTGGTATTTTCTTGGATAAAACATCACAAACAAAATTTGTATTAAACCGTATCAATGAAATTCCATATATCACTGTGGCTCATATTACTACGGGGAAATTTAATATTTTCTGTAAAGTGCGTGCAAAAAATACAAGACATGCAAAAGATATCATTTTTATGATTGATGATATTGAAGGTGTATCAAGAACGGAAACAATGATTTCACTAGAAGAAAGTATCAATGATAAAAATCGTTTGATGCATTCTATCTTTAATGAACTGTAAAAAAAAACGAAAAATCATAGCATACATAAACCCTTGCGCTTTTCGTGTAAGGGTTTTTTTAGTGAAACTTAATTTACAGGAGTCTGAAAGACAAACTGGAAATTATTAGTTGAACTAATCCTGATGAAAATCAGGATCTTATGACTTCATTTACAGGAGTCTGAAAGACGAACTGGAAATTATTCCTTAAACTAATCCTGCTAAATTAGGATTTCAAATAGATTACTTTAAATTCAACAAAAACATATTTTATGTCTCGCAAACCCAAACTAGAACGTTTTCAAGAAAATGTATCTTCAAAATATCAAATTTACAACAGTATTTTTATGACATTACCTTTTGATGAAATCTCAAATACAGGCGTATTATTGCCTTTATTTAGTGAAATTTGTGAAAAAGGATATGCGCTCGATAAAAATCCTTCTGAAATTGTACAGAAATTTTTTGATCGCTATTTAGAAAAAGATAAAACGGAAAAAGAAAAGATCAACTTGCTATTTCGATTTATTCAATACATTGAACGTCAGGTAGTTTTGTTTGATGCGGTAGAAGATGCCACGTTTCCAATTGTCAACAACATGGACGGTCGTGGAACGCTGAGAAACATTAAAGAAGAAGCAGAAGAAAAAAATAAGTTAGAAGCATTAAAAGATCATTTAAAACGATTTAAAGTACGCCCTGTATTGACAGCGCATCCAACGCAATTCTATCCAGGACAAGTTTTAGGAATCATTACGGATCTCGCTGAAGCAATTGGAAAAGATGATTTGCTCACGATCAAAAAATTATTAGCACAATTAGGAAAAACACCTTTCTTCAAAAAAGAAAAACCAACACCGTATGACGAAGCGGTAAGCCTAATATGGTATTTGGAAAATGTTTTCTATCATTCGGCAAGCAAAATATACAACTACATTCAACAAAATATCTTTAAAGACGAAGAAATTGACAATCAGGTAATTGATTTAGGTTTTTGGCCAGGTGGCGATCGTGATGGAAATCCGTTTGTAACTACTGAAATTACCCTAAAAGTTGCTGAACGTTTGCGAAGTACCATTTTATTAAATTATCATAGAGATATTCGTAAACTAAAACGTAGACTTACGTTTGATGGTGTAGAAAAACGCTTGGCGCGATTGGAAACGATGCTGTACAAAAACGTGTATTTAAAGAAAGAAGAAGGCATGTTGTCGTTGGCAGCGTTTGAAAAAGAACTAAAAGCGATCAAAAATATAGTAGTTACAGAGCATAAATCATTATTCTGTGCAGAAATTGATGATGTTATCAACAAAGTGAAACTTTTTGGATATCACTTTGCAATGTTAGACATTCGTCAAGATTCACGTGTGCATCAAGGTGTATTTGAAAACATTGTAGATACAATGAAAGTAAAAGGAAATGCTTTATTTTCAGGTGATTATGTAAATGCTTCCGAAAACGAAAAAATAAAACTACTGACCAAAGTATCGCAAGTTATCAAAGCGGAAGACTTTCAAGATGAAATTACCAACTCTACGGTTTCGTCAATTTATGCGATGAAAACCATTCAAGCACGCAATGGGGAACGTGGTGCCAACCGATATATCATCAGTAACAATCAATCAGCTTTGCACGTCATGGAAGCATTTACCATGTTGCGTTTGTGCGATTGGAAAGAACCAATTGTGGATGTTTCTCCATTGTTTGAAACGGTTCCTGATTTGCAAGCGGCAAAAGGTGTAATGCGAACTTTATATGAAAATGAAGCCTACGCAGCACACTTAAAAAGACGTGGAAACAAACAATACATCATGCTTGGTTTCTCCGACGGAACAAAAGATGGTGGCTATTTAATGGCAAATTGGAGTATTTTTAAAGCAAAAGAAGAGCTCACCGCAATTTCTCGTGAATATGGAATCAAAGTCATTTTCTTTGATGGTAGAGGTGGACCGCCTGCACGTGGAGGTGGAAAAACACATCAATTTTATGCCTCTTTAGGAAGTACGGTGGAAGATGAAGAAATTCAATTAACAGTCCAAGGGCAAACCATTAGTTCTAATTTTGGAACCTTGGATTCGTGTCAATACAACTTAGAGCAATTGTTGAGCTCAGGCATCTCAAATGAAATATTCTCAGGTACTACCGCAGAATTTTCACATGAAGATAAAAAGACGATGGAAACCTTGGCAACGGTAAGTTACGACACGTATGTTGCTTTTAAAAGCCATCCGATGTTTTTGCCGTATTTAGAGCGAATGAGCACACTAAAATATTATGCAAAGACCAATATTGGAAGTCGTCCATCCAAACGTTCAAAATCTAAAGAGTTCAATTTCTCAGACTTACGCGCCATTCCATTTGTGGGAAGTTGGAGTCAACTCAAACAAAACGTTCCAGGATTTTATGGTGTAGGAACTGCGTTGGAACAGATGGAACAAAAAGGCGAATTTGAACGTGTACAAACCTTATACAAAAACTCGTCATTTTTCCGAACATTGCTTGAAAATAGTATGATGAGTTTAACGAAGTCTTTCTTTAAGTTAACCGCATATATGAAAGACAATGAGGAGTTTGGAGAATTTTGGAGTATTATTTTTGAAGAATACGAACGTACGAAAAGAATGTTGCTGAAAGTGACAGGTTATGAAGAATTAATGGAAAATCAACCTGCGGGAAAAGCGTCTATTCATGCACGTGAAAAAATCGTTTTACCATTATTAACCATTCAACAATTTGCATTGCGTAAAATTCAAGAATTGCAAAAAGATCCAGAAGCCAACGAAAAAGAATTGGAGATTTATGAAAAAATGGTGACACGTTCGCTATTTGGAAACATTAATGCGAGTCGTAATTCAGCGTAGCTTCGACAAGATCAGCTACCGCTAGACTGATTTAAACTTTATTAGATTGTTAGATTATTAGACTTTTTGGAGTGTTCTCGATACAATTTTTCTTCGTTTCATTTCGAACAAGCTCAATATAAAACACTAGAAAAAACCATTCGAAGTGATGTTTATAGTTATATGCTAAGAACGTAACTTCGAGTGAATTTTTGTAACAAATCTATATCTATAAGTGTTTAGATGTCAGTAATTTATGTTGATAAAAAAAGAAGGGAAAGAATAAAACATTCGTGTATTCGTGGCAAAAAATAGAAATTTTTAATCGTTCAATACTTCAATCTTTCAATTAAAGAATTATCTTCAACCAGAAATTAAAATTAAAATTAAAAATCGTAAATCCCAACTCATTATGATCTCATTTCCAGAAGTATACGAGTACAATCCGTATTACAGTTCGTATGTTCAACGTTTAAAAGGTGAAGATATATTGGTAGCACTTTCGGAAGGCGTGGAAGAAATCAATGATTTAATGGCTTCTTTGACAGAAGAAAAGTTGAAAAGTGCGTATGCTGAAGGAAAATGGACTATTAAAGAAGTGTTACAGCATATTATGGATACGGAGCGTATATTTTGTAACAGAGCGTTACGCTTTGCGCGAAATGATAAAACAGCGTTACCAGGTTTTGATCAAGATGATTATGTGCCATTTTCTGGCGCAAACGAACGAAATAGTATGGAAATGTTACGGGAATACAATGCCATTCGTCAAGCAACGATTACACTATTTCAAGGATTTTCCAAAGAAATGTTACACAGAGTAGGAGTTGCAAGTGGAAGTAATATGTCGGTTCGTGCCATTGCATATATTGTCACTGGTCATGAGCGACATCATATACAAGTCATTAAAGAGCGGTATTTGTAAACGACTATTCTTCGGAAAAATCATCAACATCATCATCTAGCGGAAGTTCTTCTATAGTTTCTGCATCTTCATCGACAACATCAGGAATCACTTCTTCAATTTCAATAGTGTCTTTATCTACGTTTGTCATTGAATAATGCAATCGAGAACTGACTTTTACCAAATAAATAGTGTCTTCCGTTCGTATTTCAACGGCTTCAATAGTGTTGTTGCGATGATCGTCAAAAGTGATAATATCACGATCACCATAGCCGCCAGGATAGCGTTCTTGCAGAAGTTGTAGTAACTCTGGCGTTACTTTTTTGTAGTCTATAATTGCTTTTCTCATACGTATAATTGTTTAAAATTAAATACTACGATCACAGGCAAATAGTGGGAATCTCTTGCTGATTAACTTCTACTAAAAGTACAACTATTTTTTTTGAAAAGAAATAATAAATGTGAACTTACTGTCTTTTTTTTGTTAAGCATTGTAGAAATTGAATGCATCTATAATGGTTGAATTAGGCACAATTTTATCTAAAACAGGCGTTCCAATATCGCTCAACAGTACAAAATTGATATTTCCATGAGAATTTTTCTTGTCATATTTCATCAAATCGATAATAGCTTCATAATCAGCATCATTCAATTCAACTTTTCCATACATGTCAAGCATAACACGTTTAATCTCGGTCAATTTTTCTGTTGGAAAATCTTCTTGCTGACTCGAAATATAACTCGCTAATACCATTCCGATAGCAATGGCTTCTCCGTGTAAAAGTGCTTCTTTTGTTTCGTGTGTTAACAAATACGATTCAATGGCGTGTCCAAGTGTATGTCCAAAATTAAGTATTTTACGCAACCCTTGTTCTGTAGGATCTTCTGTTACAACGGTATTTTTAATTTGAACCGATTCATGAATCAAACTGTCCAAATCTTCCATCGTAAAATCAGCAAGATTGATCATTTTTTTCCAATATGTTTCGTCATAAATCAATCCGTGTTTTAGCATTTCAGCCAAACCGCTACGCATTTGATTTGCTGGTAACGTAGCTAAGAAAGCAGTATCAATCAATACCATTTCAGGAATATTAATCACGCCAATTTGGTTTTTCAATGTACCCAAATCAACGCCTGTTTTTCCTCCAACCGAAGCATCCACCATCGCTAACAAAGAAGTAGGAACATTAATATAAGAAATTCCACGTTTAAAAGTAGAAGCTACAAATCCGCCAAGATCCGTCACAACACCGCCACCAACATTGATTAGCAAACTCTTTCGATCAGCATCTAATTCAGAAAGTACATTCCAAACACCTGTGCAGGTTTCAATATTTTTGTGAATTTCACCCGAAGGAATTTCAATAATCTCTATGGTAAGTTCCGTAGGTAAATTGCCCAAAAAAGGAGGCAAACAATGCGTATGTGTGTCGGAATCAACCAAAATAAAAATCTTCGAATAATTGGAAGCGTTCAAGTGTTCGTGAAGTTTTGTATAACAATTGGTGTTGAAATGAACGAAATAATCCGCTGCTTGAATAGAATTCATAAACTAGAAAAAACTTTTGATACCTACAAAATAAAGCCTTTTTTAAACAATAAAATAATAATTCAATAACTATATTTGTGAAAGTAATTCTTTATAAATGGATCCTATTTTTAATAATACTGAGAATGCTTTTGCTTTAAAAACCGATTCTCAACTTGAAAGAGCTTATTTTTTATTCAAGCTCATTGCCAATCAACCCTTAGTGCGTATTGGAACTGCTGTTACAAACTTCGCCATCAAAGCGCATTTACCCGTAGAAAGCTTAATTAGAGCGACTGTTTTTGATCATTTTTGTGGAGGAACATCAGAAGAAGAATGTATTCCTGTAGTAGATAAAATGTTTGAAAAAGGTGTGTGCAGCGTACTAGATTATTCTGTGGAAGGAAAAGAAGAAGAAGCTCAATTTGACGCTACTTTGGAGAAAATCTTGAAAATTTTACATTTTGTAAAAGAAAAAGATGCGATTCCTTTTGCAGTGTTTAAACCTACTGGATTTGGCAGAATTGATCTATATGAAAAAGTGGGTCTTGGAAAAACCTTAACAGCTGATGAGGAAGCCGAATGGAATAAAGTATTGAATCGTTTTGACGTAGTTTGTAAAAAAGCGCATGAAATGGACGTTGCTTTACTCATTGATGGCGAAGAAAGCTGGATGCAAGATGCCGCAGACGAAATTGTTGCTGACATGATGCGAAAGTATAACAAAGAAAAGCCAATTGTATACAACACACTTCAAATGTATCGCTGGGATCGATTGGATTATCTAAAACAATTACACATGGATGCCAAAGCACAAGGTTTTCACATTGGTATGAAATTAGTGCGCGGCGCCTACATGGAAAAAGAAAATAAGAGAGCAATAGCACAAGGATATACGTCCCCTATATGTATATCAAAACAAGCTACGGATGAAAATTTTGATGCTGGAGTTGCTTACATGCTCGACAATTTAGATTGTATGGCTGTCTTTGCAGGAACACATAATGAAGAAAGTTCTTATAAAGTTGCCGAAATTATGAAAACAAAACAAGTAGCTAACAATGATTCACGTGTTTGGTTTGGGCAATTATACGGAATGAGCGATCATATCAGTTTTAATTTGGCAAAAGCTGGGTATAATGTAGCAAAATACTTACCTTTTGGACCTGTAAGAGATGTAATGCCGTATTTGATACGAAGAGCAGAAGAAAATACATCAGTTGCAGGACAAACATCAAGAGAATTAAGCTTGTTAAAACAAGAAAAGAAAAGAAGGAAATTGTAAATCATAATTCCTTTTGAAAAACCATCAACCAAAAAAACCTAAAGAACCACGTATGAGAACCAATAAACTCGCAATAATGTTTCTGGCATTAGTTATTGTTGTAGCATATTCATGTACACAAAAAGAAGAAACAAAAGCATCAAAAGAAACCTCATTTTCTTTAGCATACGAAAAATTCACACTTGATAATGGACTTGAAGTAGTTTTACATGAAGATCATTCAGATCCAATGGTGGCGGTTGCAACGTTGATGCATGTGGGTTCTAACAGAGAAAAACCAGGGAAAACAGGATTTGCGCACTTTTTTGAACACATGGCGTTCAATGATTCTGAAAACGTACCCAGAGGTTCTAACCGAAAAGTAATTCCTGAATGGGGCGGAACTCGAAATGGCGGAACTTGGTCTGATGGAACTATTTATTACGAAGTAGTGCCAAAAGATGCGTTTGAAAAAATATTGTGGATAGATTCTGATCGATTGGGTTATATGATAAATACTGTCACAACCGAAGCATTAGAACGTGAAAAACAAGTCGTAAAAAACGAAAAGCGACAAAATTATGACAATGTTGCGTATGGTTTTACTTCCGAAATTATTCGTGCAAACTTATATCCTAAAGAACATCCGTACAATTGGACGGTTATTGGGTCACTTCCCGATTTGCAAGCGGCAACCTTAGAAGACGTTACCGAATTTTACAACACCTATTATGGACCAAATAACGCAACTTTAGTCATTGCGGGCGATATTGATATTGCTGAAACAAAAAAAGCGGTTGAAAAATGGTTTGGTGAAATAAAAAAAGGAAAAGAAGTTGCCAAATTAAAGCCAATACCAGCAAACTTAACAGAAACCAAATCACTATACTTTGAAGATAATTTTGCAAAACTGCCAGAACTTCAATTGGTATATCCTACAGTAGAAATGTTTCATGAAGATCAATATGCATTAGATGTTTTAGGGAAAATGTTGAGCGGAAGCAAAAAATCACCTTTATACAAAGAAATTGTCACAACTAAAAAATTAGCCCCAAGTGTTTCTTCATTCAATGAGAGCAATGAATTAGCAGGTGAATTTACATTTAGAGTACGCGCAAACGCAGGAATAAATTTGAATACTGTAAAAACTGCTATTGAAGAAGGATTGAAAAATTTTGAAGCAAACTTTGATGAAGCACAACTCGCTCGTATCAAAGCAAAACAAGAAGTTGAGTTGTACAACGGAACGGAATCTGTGATGGATAAAGCATTTGTATTGGCAAATGGAAATGTATATGCAAACGATCCTGCGCATGTAATTAAAGAAGCTGCGTACACCAATAAAGTAACGAAAGAAGATGTAATTCGCGTTTACAATAAATACATAAAAAATAAAAACTTCGTCATGACCTCATTTGTGCCAAAAGGGCAAGTGAGTCTTGTAATGGAAAATGCTATAAAAGCAGAAGTATATCAAGAAAAAATTGTACAAGGAAAAGCGAACGAAGAAGTAGGACAAGGCGCAGAAGCGGAATATAAAAAAACAGTGACAAAACACGATCGTTCTGAGCCTGAATTTGGAGAATTGCCATTATTTAAATCTCCAGAAGTGTGGAAAGGCGAATTAGCCAACGGAATCAACGTATACGGAATTGAAAATAACGAAGTTCCATTGGTTTCTTTCATCATTAGAGTTGATGGTGGACATTATTTAGATCCAAAAGATAAAGCAGGATTGGCGAATCTTTTAGGAGATTTAATGATGGAAGGTACGGAGTTTAAAACTTCTTCAGAATTGGAAGAAGCCATAGAAATGTTGGGCGCTACGATAGATATTCGAAGTGGCGATGAAGGTATGTATATCGTCGGAAATTGTTTGGCAAAGAATTTTGATAAAACAATCGAACTTTTAGAAGAAATTCTTTTGCATCCACGTTGGGATAAAGTTGAATATGAGCGACTTAAAAGTTCATTATTGACCAATTTAAAAGGGCGAGAAGCAAACCCAAGAACCATCGCATATCAATCATTTCGAAAGCTGATTTATGGAGACGATCATATTTTAGGAATTCCTTCAATTGGAATTTCTGAAACGATAAAAAATATTTCATTAGACGATTTAAAACAGTTTTACACGGACAATATCTCGGCAAGTGTAACCAATATTCATGTTGCGGGAGCTATCGAAAAAGCGGATGTTTTAGCTTCCTTAGACGGTTTGGGAAAAAACTGGAACGCAAAAGAAGTCAAAATTCCTTCATATACTTTACCTGAGCAAGATAAAGCAGGAAAATTATTTTTCATCAATTTCCCAGGAGCAAAACAATCGGTGATTTATGCTGGAAAATTAGCCTTATCTGAATCAGATCCGATGTATAATAATTTGGAGTATGCCAATCAAATCCTTGGAGGCGGATCTAGTGGACGCTTATTTCAAACTTTACGCATAGAAAAAGGATATACGTATGGCGCATATTCATTTTTACAAAAATTAGAAGAAAAAGCACCATTAATCGTACAAACGAGTGTTCGCGCGAATGCGACATTACCTTCGTTACAAATCATTAAAAATCTTATTAGTGATTATGAGAAAAATTTTAAAGAAGAAGAAGTTGCGATCACAAAAAATAAAATTTTAAAAAGTAGCGCAAAAGATTACGAAGAACTTGACGATAAATTACAGATACTTACTCAAATTAGTAAATACGGCAAAGAATTCAATTATCTAGAAAAAGAGCAAAAAGAACTGATTGATATGCGTTTAGATGATTTTCAAGATATCATTAAAACACATATTCAAGAAGAAGATATGTTTTATTTAGTGGTTGGCGATAAAGAAACACAACTCCAGGAAATAAATAAGTTTGGAAAAGGAGAAGCTATCGAATTGGATATCTATGGAAATTTAAAAGAGTAATTACTATGTTTAATTATAAATACTGAATGCTAAATTTTAAATAAAGGTTTAATGGTCAAAAATAGTTGGTAAAACTCTTTGAATTCTTTATAAACAAAAGGCTACGTTAAAGTTTATTGAAACTGGTTTCAATAAACTTTTTTTGTATAATGAAAACATCAAAAAAAAGCGT
>Ga0213866_10000060_pt1 | contig 88193 bp, 85 predicted proteins | sample PICome_11_FD_160079 | JGI IMG/M metagenome (GOLD analysis project Ga0213866, IMG submission 160079) | Coastal seawater microbial communities near Pivers Island, North Carolina, United States - PICO284 | ecosystem: Environmental > Aquatic > Marine > Coastal | place: USA: North Carolina... | reverse complement strand
CACATATCTGTATAATAGTCTTTACCTCAATTCAGGGGTTTAGTGGTACTTTTACAACTAAATAAATTGAATGAAATTCACTAATTAAGTGCAATTAATTATCGATTAATTGCACATGCAAGAACACAAAAAAATATTTTTTATTTTGTCCCGTTTACTCTCTCAAGTACAAGAAGAGAGTAGGGTTTATTTTAAGAGTTTGATCCTAGCTCAGGATGAACGCTGGCGACGTGGATAAGGCATGCAAGTCAAACGGCCCTTCGGGGCAGTGGCGAACGAGGTAGTAACACGTAGATATGTACCCTTAAGTCAGGAATAACTCATCGAAAGATGAGCTAATACTTGATAGACCCTCCGGGGTAAAGATTTATCGCTTAAGGAACAGTCTGCGGAGTATCAGCTTGTTGGTAGGGTAAAAGCCTACCAAGGCTATGACGCTTAGGGGAGGTGAGAGCCTGACCCCCACCGATGGTACTGAGACACGGACCATACACCTACGGGTGGCCGCAGTCGAGAATCTTCCACAATGGACGAAAGTCTGATGGAGCGACGTCGCGTGATCGATGAAGTCTTTCGGGATGTAAAGATCTTTTATAGAGGAGGAAGTTTATTGACGTTACTCTATGAATAAGGGGTTGCTAAACTCGTGCCAGCAGCAGCGGTAATACGAGTGCCCCGAGCGTTATCCGGAATTATTGGGCGTAAAGGGTCTGTAGGCGGTTTTATTAGTCTTTCGTTAAAGCTCCCGGCTTAACTGGGAAAAGGCGAAGGAAACGGTAGAACTAGAGAGTGTGAGAGGTATATGGAACTCATAGTGTAGGGGTGAAATCCGTTGATATTATGGGGAACACCAAAAGCGAAGGCAATATACTAGCACATTTCTGACGCTGAGAGACGAAAGCGTGGGTAGCGAAGGGGATTAGATACCCCCGTAGTCCACGCCCTAAACGATCCAGACTAGTTTTTCGGAGCATCGACCCTCTGAGAGACGAAGCTAACGCGTTAAGTCTGGCGCCTGGGTAGTACGGCCGCAAGGCTAAAACTCAAAGGAATAGACGGGGACTTGCACAAGCAGTGGATCATGTGGCTTAATTCGTCGATAAACGAAGAACCTCACCAGGACTAGATATCTATATGAAAGCTCTAAGAAACTAGAGCCCCCTTCGGGCATATAGACAGGTGATGCATGGCCGTCGTCAGCTCGTGGCTTGAGCTGTTCCGTTAAGTCGGGTAACGAGCGCAACCCTCATCGTATGTTACAAGTGTCATACGAGACCGCCCCCGCTTTTGTCTTTAAATTTTTCCAAAATTGGACAGGAAATTTTCTTGATTGTTAGTAGTACTTTCGTACAGCAAACAATCTTCAAAAATTTCCTGCCTCAATTTGTGAAAAAATTAAAATAACAAAAGTTACTTTTTAAAAAGTAACTTTTGATTTGAAGATAAAAGCGGGGGAGGAAGGCGGGGATGACGCCAGGTCAGCATGTCCCTTGATGTCCTGGGCTGCACACATGATACAATGCCTACTACAACGAGATGCAATACCGCAAGGTGGAGCAAACCTTTATAAAAGTAGGCCCAGTTCGGATTGAGGTCTGCAACTCGACCTCATGAAGTTGGAATTGCTAGTAATCGCGGGTCAGCTATACCGCGGTGAATACGTTCTCAAGTCTTGTACTCACCGCCCGTCAAGTCAAGGGAGTTGGGAGTACCCGAAGTCCTAATTTATTTGGGACTAAGGTAAGTTCAATAACAGGGACTAAGTCGTAACAAGGCACGGGTAGCGGAAGCTGTTCGTGGAATATTTCAAGTGAAACTGTGTTATCTCCGAAGCGGGGTAACATTTACTTGGTCGGTTTCTATGCCTCGTACGAGCATAGAAGGATAATCGTATTGATTCCTTAAACTATACGCAGACACTGGGAAAGACCAGACCCGCAAACGGGACAAAATAAAGAATGTTTTTGAGCAAGTGAGTTTCATTCAATTTAAATAAAATAAAAATCCCTATTTTGTGTGGGGATTTTTTATTAACATAATTAGGTTATAATTACTTTAATGATTTATTCGAGTTCCAAAAAAGGACTCACACTTATTGAAGTAATGGTCAGTACATCTATACTGGCATTACTTGCTGCAATAATTTTTGCAAATTTAAATCAAGGAAGAGTTAAAGCTGCCGAGGTGAAAGCACTTCAGGAATCTAAATCTATCCAGACCGCTTTGGAATTTTATCGTCTAGATAACAATAAATATCCTGATGGCGGAACTTCTATTACCTCTAATCTAAGTGATGCAATTGGAGAATCACTGATTCCTGAATATATAAACTATATTCCAGAAATAGAAAATAATATGAATTCGACTTGTAGTGATTTTGAATTTCAGTATAAAAGTATTGATGGAGTTGCTCAAGATGATAGTTTTTATTATCGTTGTGGTAGACCTGGAACTGAACCAGATGATATGGTTATTTTTTATTTAATAAATAGGGGAGTAGGTGATTTATATACAGATAGTTTGTGGTTGCGTCAAAAGAGTGGGTTGGGAGCATTTAGGCCTGCAACATGGTATTCATATAATGGTTCTTGCGTGCTCGGTATTGCGATGAGAGAGAGCGAAGCTTCGGTAAGAGGTGTTCAGTGCGTGTCGACTAAATAGTTGACTGATCTAATAAAATTAAAAAGGCGATTTCCTTAAAATTAAATATTTATAAATAAATGTCAATACTCACTTATTATTAAATCTCTTAAGCACTATAAACAATCTTGTTTTAATGGTTTAATTTTGCTATAGTCTTTTTTACAGTGTTGATGAAATGCGCGTGTAGCTCAGCTGGTTAGAGCGCGTCACTGATAATGACGAGGTCCCAGGTTCGAGTCCTGGCATGCGCACCAAAATACAAAAAGGACACATCAAAGATGTGTCCTTTTTGTATGTGTATAAAATTATTTTTTGAAGAAATCTAGGGTATAATAATATTATGGGAAAGAAAAAAACATCCAAAAAGTCACCTCTAGTTGCTTTATTAAAGAAGAAAAAGTTTGTAAAAACAGATCAAGGAGGAGTAAATTTCTTTGCCAGCCTGAGTCTGTTTTTCTTTGTGCTTTCGGGATTAATTTTTATGAACTCAATAAACCTTAATGCTTTTTCATCTAACGAACTACCAGAGAATGCCTTTATTGTAAGTTCAGACGGAACATTGTCCAAAGTCGAGAATGGTCAATTAGTTCCTGTTGATAATAAAGAAAAATAAAATCTATGGGAATATCAGGTGTAGAGTTTGACGAAGAGCCAATCTACGAACCTCTCAGGGATAGTTCAGAAGTAGAGAGCAAATCGGAAATAATAAAAGTTCTTAAAAATAAAAATATTTTAAAGGATGAAAAGTTGGCAAGGGGGATACTTTTTGGAGTAAGTATTCTGATTTTCTTTATAGCAGGATTAGTGTTTTTCTTTGCCACTGGAAATAGATCTATTTTTAATGAAACAAAAGAATTACCAAATGATGCTTTCATTATTCAAGAAGACGGTAAATTATATCAAGTACAAAATGGCAAACTACAAGAAGTTCCAAAATAAAAAAGGATTCACACTTATCGAGGTTATGATTAGTGCGTCTATTCTCGCACTTCTTGCTGCGATAATTTTTGCAAACATAAATCAAGGAAGAGTAAAAGCTGCTGAAGTAAAAGCTATTCAAGAGGCAAAAAGTTTGCAAACTGCTACTGAGCTTTACAGGTCTGATAATGGACAGTATCCCACAAGTAAAGGTACTAAAGATGACCAATCTAATTTAGAGACAGCATTAGTTCCAAAATATATTCCAGAAGTTCCATCTGAAGTAAAATCTCCTGTCTATAAAAGTATCTGTCCAAACCTTCCAAATATAAGATATATAAGCAATGGCAATCTTGCGGAAGATGATAATTATCAGTATCGGTGTGGACCAGGAACCGAGGCTGATAGTGTTGTTATATTAATTTTGAGCGAAGATCAGAACATACCTGATGGAAATAAGGCATATGCAAAATTAAAAAATTCATCAAATCCATTTGGGGTTTTTGAGTTAATACAAACATTATTACTGGCTTCGTGTTCAGAAGGTAGTGTCTGTGATCCTGGATTTTCTTGTAGCCAATATGCCAATGTGCCAGGATCTTTTGCCATTGATAGTTCAAGTACTTATCAATATCTTTGTCTTTCCATATAATTTATTTTTACAATAAGGTTCCAATGCCTAATAAGATGTGTTAAACTACCATTTCTTAATATTAATTAAAAGATAGTATGGCGACACAGAAAAAGACCAAAATCGTAGCGACAATTGGTCCAAAAACAGAGAGTAAAGAAATGCTTGCAAAGCTTTTGAAGCAAGGTTTGAATGTTATTAGACTAAACTTCTCACACGGTGACTTTGCTGAGCACCAAAATAAAATAGACAATGGAAGAGCTGCTTCAAAAGAAACAGGTATTCCAGTTGCATTTTTACAAGACCTTGGAGGACCAAAAATTCGAATCGGAACTTTTCATGATGATCCTGACAAGAGAATTACTCTAAAGAAAGGACAGACTTTTACTCTTTCTACAAAGAAAATTGTAGGAGACGAGACAAAAGCTTTTGTTTCTTATTCTAAATTAAATAAAGAAGTAAAGGCAGGAGATCAAATCTTGCTTGATGACGGAAAGAAGAAACTAAAAGTAGAAAGCGTAAAAGGAACAGATATTATTTGTAAGGTAATTGTTGGAGGAGATACAAAGGGTCGCCGAGGTGTAAACCTTCCTGATACTGATCTTTCAATTAGCGCCCTTACTCCAAAAGATAAAGCAGATCTAGAATTTGGAGTTACAAATAACGTAGACTATTTTGCACTTTCATTTGTGCGTCGCCCAGGAGATATTACTATGCTTCGAAAAATTCTTGATGAGAAAAAATGTACAGCAGGAATTATTGCAAAGATTGAGACTCCACAAGCTGTAGAAAATATCGATGAAATTATCGAACTTGCAGATGGAATTATGGTTGCTCGAGGAGACCTTGCTATCGAGGTTCCAGCAGAAGAAGTTCCATTGATTCAAAAAATGATTATCCGAAAGTGTAATGCTGCAGGAAAACCTGTAATTACAGCGACTCAGATGCTTGAGTCTATGATTCATTCACCAGTTCCAACTCGAGCTGAAGTTTCTGATATTGCTAATGCAATTTTGGACGGAACAGATGCAGTAATGCTTTCTGAAGAGACAACACTTGGAGAATTTCCAATTGAATCTGTAGAAGTTATGGATAGAGTTGCACGACACGTTGAAGAAGATTATCTAAACGAACAGCTTTTGATGGAGGATGTTTATGATGAAGTTGTTGGAGTAGGAAGTGCTGTTACATCTGGAGCAGTATTTACAGCTGACGAAATCGGTGCAGAACACATTGTCTGTCTTACTGAGAGTGGATACAGTGCTCGAATGATTTCACGATACAAACCAAGTCAATTTATTCACGCTTTTACTCCAAACGATACTACATACCAAAAATCAATTTTGTATTTTGGGGTGTCGCCTGTGAAGATTAAAAGAGTACAAGGATTGGAGGCAATTTTGAAAGAAATAAGAGAATATTTTGTTAAAAATAAAGTTGCTAAGAAGGGAGATAAAATAGTCATTGTTTCTGGATGGCCATTTGGAAAGACAATTGAAAGCAATATGCTTTTGGTTGAGACTCTGTAAAATCAGGCACAATAAAAGCCCCATAATAGTATCTTTTTACTTGCAGTCCTCGGCTTCGCCTGTGGGCAAGCTCAAAGACACTATTATGGGGCTTTTATTGTGTCGGATTTTTTCTGCTATACTACAAACAGAAGGAGGATTAGTACTATGAAAACATCAAACGTATTCAGTGTCTTGTTGCCAAGCCTTTCATTTTTTCCGCATATTTTCTTTCCGCAAACTATGTTTAGTGGAGAGAGGATATGTATTGGAGGAAAAAAAGTAGGTGTTTCGATACATCAAGACAACTTCTCTGAATGTTGTGTGCCGACAAATACAGGGCTTGATTTGGTGAAAGGTCGCATCGACATAAAGAAAAAGAAAATGATTTTATCTGATAGTAGATCAGAAAATCAACAGGCCGTTGTTGGATTTATATCTGAAGATGGCGATGTGAAAAATCTGATTGGGTTGGATGTCGGAACTTATTATTTGATTGATGAAGAGTGCGCTCTTTTGTGCGAGCGTCTGAGCGCCGAAGAATATCAGATGATAAAAGACGACAGGACTATTGTTTTGTTACAAGATGCCGGAAACATTTCATCACATGTTTTTGTTTTGAGAATTGTTGCCACTGGAGATCTGGCCTTGCGTCAGAGAGGAAATGATAGGGCTTGTTTTGAGCCGACTAATCTAATAGCGCAGTGATGTGCGCTTTTTTATTTATATACAATTCAAATTTTAAAATCGGAGCTGAAATATTACTTGTTTTGAGACCCAAACCCTACGCCCAACCACTTCAAAACAAGTAATATTTCAGCTCCGATTTTAAAATTTGCTATAATACGTAAATGAATTTTGAAGAATATTACCGAGCGAAAATAGATAAATTACCAGATGCACAGGATAGGATTTTTGAGAGAAATAATTTTCCAGAGAATCCAAATAAATTTCATATAATAGGAATATGTGGTACCGCTATGGGTTCGCTTGCGGGGCTTTTGTCTAAAAAAGGATACAAGGTTTCAGGAAGTGATCAGGTTTGTTTTCCTCCGATTTCTACAATGCTTGAGCATTTGGATGTTGATACTTCTTTTGGGAATTTTGAGGAGGGGAATGTGGGGGATGCTGAAGTGGTTGTGGTAGGGAATGTTGCGAAGCCTCATAATCCGGAGGCGCGCTTCGCGCGCCTCAACAAAATCCCTCAAGTCACACTTCCGGAAGCCTTACGTAACTACGTTTTCAAAGACGCAAAACGCATTATCTGCGCAGGAACTCACGGCAAAACTACAACCACCGGACTACTCGCTCACATTTTCTACACTGCAGGAAAAAATCCTGGATACATGATCGGCGGAGTACCACAACAAGGCGAAGACAGCTTTGCACTTGGAAGTGGAGAATACGCTCTTTTTGAGGGAGACGAATACGATACAAGCTACTTCGATAAAGCTCCCAAGTTTTTGCATTATGGTGCACAGTCGGCCATTATCACCTCTCTAGAGTTAGATCACCTAGACATCTATGACGATTGGACTGACTACAAACAAGCCTTTAAATTTTTAATAGAATCAATGCCAAAAGACGGACTGCTTGTAATATCAGACGAATATTTAGAGCTAGAAAATTTAGCTAAAAAAGCATCATGTAAAGTTATTTTGTATGGCTCACAAAATAGAGTTGCAAAAAACATCCGACAAGAAGGGGGGTATCAAGTTTTTGATTACACTATTGATTCAAAAGTTATTGGTACATTAAAAACCCCACTTTCTGGAAAGCACAATGTTTCAAATATTGTCGCCGCGACGACTCTGGCACTTTCTGAAGGAATTGAATTTGAAGATATACAAAAAGCAGTTTTGGAATTTTCTGGAATGAAAAGACGACAAGAAGTGAAAGCCGAGATAAATGGAATTACAATCATGGATGATTTCGCCCATCATCCGACCGCAGTAAAAACTACGCTCGATGGTATAAAGAAAAAATTTCACGGCAGGAGGCTCGTCGCCCTATTCGAACCCGGCACCAACACTAGCCGAAAAAAGATTTTCGAAAAAGAATATATAGAAAGTTTTGATAAGGCAGATGTAATCTATATAAAACTACCGCCAATGAAAGAAGGGGACAATCCAGCTGATTTTATTGACGGAGACTATGTAGCAAGTGAAATCACAAAGCACGGACCAAAAGCATTTTCTACAGATAACGTAGACGACCTGCTCGACAACGTAGTGCCAATGTTACAGAAAGACGATGTAGTTGTTTTCATGAGTAATAGGTCTTTTGATGGGGGATTGCAGAAGCTTGTGGATAGATTGTCGGAGAAATAAAGATTGAAAAAAACACATAGATGTGTTACTGTCAATCCATGTCAAAACTCTACGTCACAGGCACACCAATAGGAAATCTTGAGGACATTACGCTCCGCGCACTTCGTATTTTCAAAGAAGTCGACACTATTTTGTGCGAAGACACTCGTGTTACAAAAAAACTTTTGTCTCACTACGACATCCATACAAAAACTATGAGCTATCATGCACAGAGCAAGCTTTCGAAAATAGACACTATTATAGGGCTTCTCGAAGAAGGAAAAGATCTGGCGCTTGTCTCGGATGCTGGTACGCCTACCATTTCAGATCCCGGCTCACTTTTGGTTTCTGAAATTCGAAAGAGACTTCCTGAGACAGAAATTGTGGCGGTACCAGGCGCATCAGCTGTAGTGTCGGCACTTTCTATTGCAGGAGTCCCAACAAACGATTTTATTTTCCTAGGATTTTTGCCACATAAAAAAGGACGCGAAACTTTATTTAAAGAAATTTCGGAAACAAAAAGGACTGTGGTTTTTTATGAATCTCCGCACCGGATTTTGAAAACTTTAAATTCACTTATTAAATTCGCTCCAGAGAAAAAAGTATCTTTAGCCAGAGAGATTACAAAAATGTACGAAGAGGTTTTGCAGGGCACTGCACAAGAGCTTCTAGAAAAGTTAGAAAATGATACTCAAAAGCAAAGAGGGGAGTTTGTGGTGATTGTGTCTTAAATAGAGAATCCAATAAGATTTTTTGTATTTTAGGGTTATGAAGACCTCGTTTTTATGCAAATGAAAATTTTGTGTATAATACTCTATATATGATTCGACACTATAAGCTATTTCTATTTTCGGGATTCATCATTTTTATACTTCCTTTTTTAGGAATTCCACAAGAATGGAAGACTGCCGTATCTTTTATTGTGGGCGGAATTCTGATAATAATTTCTCTTTCATATCGGCATATTTTAAGAATGCAAAATAGTAATGAAGATGAAGTTTATATAGACAGTCTTCAGGAAAGTAAGAAGATGATGTATCAAGATGAAGTTGAAATATACAAATCTTTTCCTCCAAAAGAACAAGATAGTTTTGATGATAAAAATATTGATGAAGAAAGTGCTGAAATAGAGACCGAGGAGGAGATTGAACCAGAGGAAGAAGTTGAAATCGAAGAGGAGATCATCGAGATAGTGGAAATGGAAGATGGAGACGTGGATTCTATTTCTGATATTGAGGATATTGAACATGATAATATGCCTTCCTTCATAGAAGAAGAACCAGAACCAGAGAAAAAACCAGAACCTAAAAAAGCAACTAAAAAGAAAAAAGAAGCAGATGAAAAACCAAAGAAAAAAAGAGGAAGACCTCGAAAAGTAAAAATAGATCTATAAGATGACTAAGAAGACGAAAAAAACAAAAAAACTTCTGATTTCCCTAGCTGTTTTTTTCGTCTTTCTTTTTATGGTTTCTTATATTACTATTCCGGCTTTATTTCAAACAAAATATGATACCGGTGTCGATGTAGAAAAAGCTCTCGCTGCAGAAGGAGAAGAAAATATAGAAAAGCCAGTTGCTGAAAAAGTAAAACACATAGAGACTCCAGAATCTGTAAAAACTATTTATATGACAGCCTGTGTTGCCGGGACGCTTAATTTTAGAAATGATTTAGTCGAGCTGATTGATGAAACAGAAATAAATTCAATCATTATTGATATAAAAGATTTTAGTGGGACGATTTCTTTTCCAACAGAACTTCTTGGAAGTACTGGTACAGGATGTAAGGCACCAGACATGAAAGAATTTATAGAAATGTTGCACGATAAAGGTGTCTATGTGATCGGTCGAATTACAGTTTTCCAAGATCCACTTTATACAAAAGCACATCCTGAACTTGCTGTGAAAAAAGCATCAGATGGAAGTGTTTGGAAAGATCATAAAGGACTTAGTTTTGTAGAAGTTGGAGCAAAACCGTATTGGGAATATATTGTAGATTTATCTAAAGAATCAAAAGCAATTGGTTTTGATGAATTAAATTTTGATTACGTTCGATTCCCTTCTGACGGAAATATGAAAGATATTTATTTTCCGTTTTCAGAAGAAATAATAAAATCAAATCCTGATACAGGAAAGGCTATTGCTCTGGAAGGATTTTTCAAATTTTTGAAAGAGGAAATGGATAAACTCGATATAGTTACATCAGCTGATCTATTTGGAATGACTGCGACAAACAAGGATGATTTAAATATTGGACAAGTCCTAGAGCGAGCACTTCCTTATTTTGATTTTATTGCTCCTATGGTTTATCCATCACATTACCCACCAAATTTTAATGGATGGGCAAATCCAAACGATCATCCGTATGATATTATCCATTTCTCAATGACTGAAGCTGTTAGACGTGTAGAAGAAATGAGGGCTAGTACATCGACACCACAGACAGTGCGAGATTTTATTTCATCTGATCAACTTAGGACTTGGATCCAGGATTTTGATTATGGAGGTGATTATGGGCCAGTTGAGGTGCGAGCGCAGATTCAGGCTACTTATGATGCTGGGTTGGATTCTTGGATGATTTGGGCGCCGAGTAATAGATATACAAAAGGAGCGTTGAAGAGTGAGTAATTTATTCAAATCAGGTTAAAAATAAGTTTTATAATCATATTTCAATTGCAAGTCCTCGGTTCGCTTATGTAAAGAGAATTTTTAATTTAAGAAATAGGCTTTCTGGAGTGGTTAGGCGTAAGGTCTGGGCTCCAGAAAGCCTATTTCTTAAATTAAAAATTTCTTGACAACGCTCCCTGCGGAGCAATTTCAATATGATTATAAAACTTATTTTTAACCTGATTTGACTATAAAGCTCCATTTGGTAGGATTTTATCGAATATGATAAAAGCTACAAAAGAATATAATGCAGGCTCAATGACACAAAGTGTGGCGATTGGGGATCTAAAGAAAGCTTCTAGTCCAGACAGTTTTCTCGAGATAGCACAAGATCAAATTCGCCGTCTGGGACAAGTGAGCATAGATGCCATAAAGAAAATCGAGCGTATTGCTCGACAAAACTTTCGTGGTGTCAGAGGTTACCGGAGGATTCACCGATTCTTCAAGAATTTGCTGGAGCAATTCGAAGACGGAGTTCGCTCCGCAAGAAAAGCTATCGGAGCTGCAAAAAGGGAAGTCCTCACGAAAAAGAGGAAGACGAAATATCGCCGTGCGATATTTCGTCGGCCAGTACATGCACATTCCTTTTAATTTAAAATCTCACTGCTTTGTGAGAAAACTCGCATAATTCATCAACACAAATCAACTCACCACCAGGTGAGTTTTTTATTTTCTGATATAATTTATTTGTATATGGAAGATCCAAAAAAAATTACCTATTTTGCAGAAACTGATGCGCGCAGTCAAAATGTTCCTTTCGGAATTAAAGCAGTCGACAGGCTAAAGCATCTTTACGTTATTGGGAAAACGGGTATGGGAAAATCTACTCTTTTGGAAAATCTCGCTGCTCAAGACATACGCGATGGAAATGGAATGGCTTTTATCGATCCGCACGGAAAGACTGCTGAACTTTTGCTTGAGTATGTCCCAGAAGAAAGAATAAAAGATGTTTTGTATATTGCTCCTTTTGATATGGAATTTCCTGTTTCATTCAATATCATGGAAGACATAGGGTACGACAAACGTCACTTGGTAGTATCGGGCTTGATGGGATCTTTCAAAAAGATTTGGCAAGATGCTTGGTCTGCTCGAATGGAATATATTTTGAGTAATACACTTTTGGCACTTTTGGAATATCCAGACTCTACTTTGCTTTCCGTAAATAAAATGCTTTCAGATAAAGCCTACAGGAAAAAGGTTGTAGATAATATCCAAGACACATCTGTAAAATCTTTTTGGGTTGATGAATTTGCAAATTATACAGAACGTATGGCGGCAGAAGCTGTGCCAGCTATTCAAAACAAGGTTGGGCAATTTACTTCAAATCCATTGATTAGAAATATTATTGGTCAGCCAAAATCTACTTTCGATATAAGAAAAATGATGGATACAAGTAAGATAATCATCATCAACCTTTCAAAAGGAAGGATCGGGGAACAAAATGCAAATCTTTTAGGAAGCCTTTTGATTACAAAAATGTATTTGTCGGCAATGAGTCGTGCTGATATACACGAAGAAGAATTGAAAAAACTTCCAAGTTTTTATTTATATGTTGATGAGTTTCAATCTTTTGCGAATGAATCTTTCGCAGATATTTTGTCTGAAGCTAGAAAATATAAACTCAGCCTAAATATTGCACACCAATACATAGAACAAATGTCTGAAGAAGTTCGTTCGGCTGTTTTTGGTAACGTCGGAACTATGATTACATTCCGCGTAGGATCTTTTGATGCAGAAGTTTTGGAAAAAGAATTCGCGCCTACTTTTACTGCAGAGGATATTGTGAATCTTGGATTTACTCAGATTTATTTGCGACTGATGATTGATGGAGTTGGTTCTTCTCCTTTTTCTGCTCGCACACTTCCACCACTTGAAAAATCTGGAGAAAATAATGTAGAAAAAGTTATAAAATCTTCCCAAGAACAATTTGCTCGCCCTAGAGTTGAAGTGGAAGAAGAAGTTAAGAGGCTTGTTGAGATGGGAAGGGAAGAAAAGAATGGTTCTGGTAATTCTCAAGGTGCTCAAGGGAAAAATCAAAATAAAGGAAACAATGTGTTTGGAAATAATAATTCTGGAAACTCTAATAAAAATCCTAAAGGGAATTCATATGATTCTAAAAATGTAAATAAAGACAGCGCGGGAACCTCTGCTGGTTCTTCATTTAAAAAACCTATTTCAAAAGATGGAGTATCACAGAACGATAAGTCTCAAAATAATAAGAGGCCAGTTATAGATTCCAAAGCCTTGGAGGAAATAAATAATTTTCTTAAAAATAAGAGTCCTGAGGCATCAGCAGAAGAACCTACAAAGGAAATTTCACTGTCATCACTTGAAAAAAGGCCAGAATCTAAAATGAGTTCAAAAGGGGCAACTCCTGAAAGTAAAGAAGAACTTAGAAATATTTTGAGTAAGGTTGTTGATTCTTCTAAAAAAAATGAAACAGCGCAGACAGAAAATACAAAATCTGATATTAAAAAACAAGAATCATCAAAACCAGAAGTTAAGATCGAAGAAAAAACAGTAAATGATGACAGGAGTGAATTCATTGCAAAAAGAGAAAATCCTAAAGTAGTAGAAAATAATAATGAAAAAAGACGCGAAGTCTCTGATTTTGTAAAAGGTGTAAATAAAGATAGACTTTCATACCTTACCGATGATGCTCCGTCTGATACTGTGCCAAAAGATGATTCACCAAAAAGTAATGTTTTAGAAAATAATATTACAGAAAATACTTCATCACAAAAAGAAACAGCTAGCATGTCTGTCGAAAATAAACCCGCAGAGATTCCAGAAGATGAATTAAGATCAATTTTAAGACCTAGGTAGTTTGTTTGTGCAGTATTGTCTATTTGTGTAGTATTGAGATATGAAAATACTCATATTTAGCTTGGTTTATTATCCCAGATTTATAGGAGGTGCAGAGGTTGCTATAAAGGAAATTACCGACAGGCTAGATGAAAATGAATACCATATGATAACTTTAAGGCTCGACAAAAGTCTGCCTAAGGTGGAAAAAGTTGGAAATATTTTGGTGCACAGAATAGGTTTTACTGGAGAATGTAAAGATTCTTCCGATTCACTTAGATTTCCGCTTCATCTAAATAAGTACTTGTTGGTTCCGCTTGGTTTTATAAAAGCTTTGTCTTTGCATCGTAAAAATAAATATGATGCTACTTGGTCTATGATGGCTACTTATAATTCTTTCGCTGCAGTGCTTTTTAAAATATTTAAGCCAAAAGTCAAATTTTTATTGACCCTGCAAGAAGGAGATCCTATTGATTATATAAAGAAAAGAGCTCGACCTCTTTGGCCACTTTTTAAAATGATTTTTACAAAGGCAGATCATATTCAGGTTATCTCAAATTACCTTGGAGAATTTGCAAAATATATGGGATATAAAAAAGAAATTTCTCTGGTACCCAATGGAGTTGATTATAAATTTTTTTCGAAAAGAGATGAAGGGAAAATTGCAGAGATAAAAAATAAATATAATAAAGGAGAAAATATTTGGATCATTACAACATCAAGACTTGTGACAAAGAATGCTGTCGGAGATGTGATAAATTCTTTATCACTGATTTCAAAAAATATACACTTCTTGATTTTAGGAGAAGGTTATCAAAAAGAAGAATTGGTTGAGCGGGTAGATGTGCTTCAGTTAAATGACCGAGTAAAATTTTTAGGATATGTTCCGCATTCTGAAATGCCTTCTTATTTACAAGCCGCAGATATTTTTATCAGACCATCTATTTCCGAAGGGTTTGGTAATTCTTTCATTGAAGCTATGGCGGCGGGGATACCTGTTCTTGCAACTGAAGTTGGGGGAATTGTTGATTTTATAGAACATAAAAAGACAGGACTTTTTGTGGGTGTGAAAGACTCTCAAGACATTGCTTTGAAAATAGAGATGCTTTTGAAAGATGCCGAGCTTCGAGAGGAGATTGTTGAGAACTCAAGAAAGATGGTAAAGGAAAAGTATGATTGGGAGAATGTTTCGGTACAGATGAAAAAGGTCTTTGATGGTTTGGAATAATTAGGGTGAAATAAGTTGAATTTTGGGGGATTTGCAAGTATGTATTTTGAAGGTGCTTCGCAAGGAGTTCTGATGGGATTTTTAGTAAGGGCGCAGAGAATGTATATGATTGAAGCCCAGACCCTACGCCCAACCACTTCAGCCATATACATTCTCTGCGCCCTTACTAAAAATCTTCTTTTCAAAAACGACTGAGGACTTGTCGCCTTCAAAATACATACTTGCAAATCCCCCAAAATTCAAGCCACATTAAACAAAGTGCTAATTTAGCGGAAATATGGTAATAAGGTAATATTAGTGTATGAAAATACTTATTGCTACAGGAATATATCCACCAAGTATTGGAGGCCCGGCAACGTATTCAAAGTTGCTTTTTGATGAACTTCCAAAAAGAGGCATTGATGTTAAGGTCGTATCTTTTGATTCTGTTAGAAAATACCCTAAAGGAATTTCTCATTTTATATACCTATTAAAATTAATTTTTGCAGGAAGAAAAGTCGATGCTATTTATGCTCAGGATCCTATATCTGTAGGATTTCCTGCAATGTGGGCTTCTAGAATTTTAAAGAAAAAACTCATATTGAAAGTTGTAGGAGACTATGCCTGGGAACAATCTGTACAAAGATACGGAGTGCTAGATGTCTTGGATGATTTCGTAGATCATTCTTATTCTATGGAAGTTGAGAGACTTAGAAAGATAGAAAGAGATGTGGCAAAGTATGCAAGTAAAATAATAGTTCCGAGCCGTTATCTTAAAAAGATTGTATCAAAATGGGGAGTTGATGATGAAAAAATAAATGTCATATACAATGCTTTTGATGGAATACCAGAGGAATACAATAAAAAAGAATTAAGAAATATTCTCGGCTTCAATTCTCCTATTGTTATGAGTTCCGGAAGACTTGTGCCATGGAAAGGTTTTCATGAGCTTATTTTGTGCATGAATGATTTAAAAGATTTTATACCAGGTATAAGACTTTTTATTGCAGGCGAGGGTCCAGATAGAGAAAAGCTTGAAGCGCAAGTTTCAGAATTAAATTTAGGGAGCACCGTTACTTTTCTTGGATCTTTACCGAAAGAAAAACTTTTTCAATATATAAAAGCTTCTGATTTATTTGTATTAAATACTAGCTACGAAGGATTTTCTCATCAGATATTGGAAGTACTTGCTTTGAAGACTCCTGTAATGACCACTGACGTTGGAGGAAATCCTGAAATTATTGAATCTGGAAAAGATGGAGTTTTATTTTCTTATAATAATACTTCAGAGATAAAGGCTTATATAAAAGCCATGATTGAAAATCCTGAAAAAAGAGAAGAATTTTCAGAAAATGGACTTTATAAAGTATCTGAATTTAGTACGGATAGAATGCTTGGAGAATTAGAAATTTTTCTAAAAGAAAATATATGAAAATATTAATGCTTTCCACCGATAGAACTATATTTGATAAAAACAGCAGTGCATTTAAAAGAATGCTCGATTACAGTAATTTATTTGATGAGCTTCATGTTCTTGTTTTGAATGTTGGAGAAAAATACAATATGAAAGTTTCTGAGTCACTTTCTATTTATGGCACTGGTTCAAAAAATAAATTCAGAATGTTTTCTGATGCTATAAATCTTGGAAAGAAGATGAAAGACATAGACGTTGTCTCTGCTCAAGATCCTTTTGAAATCGGATATGTTGGAATGAGAATTTCAAAAAAGATAAAAGCAAAATTTCATGTACAAATACACACAGATTTTATGAGCCCTTATTTCACTGAAGTTCATAAATTAAAAAATATTATTAGAAAGAAAATTGCTGAAAAGATAATTCCTCAAGCCGACGGTGTGCGCGTGGTCTCAGAGAGAATAAAAAGAAATATAGAATCCATAAAGACAAAGACTTTGCCGATAGTTTTGCCAATTTTTGTTGATGCCGATAAATTACACGGCCATCCAAGTGACTTTGATGTTAAGAAAAAATATCCTCAATTTTCAACAATTATTTTAATGATTGCGAGACTTGAACCAGAAAAAGACTTTGAATCTGCCTTCCAGGCTCTTAAAAGGGTTCATGTAATATTTCCAGATACAGGTTTGGTTATATTGGGAGATGGTAGCATGATGGATATGCTTAAAAGGCGTGTTGTAGAGCTTGGAATTGAGCAACACGTGTTTTTTGAAGGTAAAAAGAACGATATCTCGCCTTATATAAAAACTTCAGATATTTATCTACATACTTCTCTTTATGAAGGGTACGGAATGACCTTTATTGAAGTTGCCGAACTAAGATTACCCATAGTTTCTACCAGAGTTGGAATAATGGGAGATATCTTTGAGCATGGAAAATCAGCCATGATTTGTCAGCCAAGAGATGTTGGTTGTTTGGCAAGAAATATTTCAGCCTTGATAGATGATAAGGAAAAGCTTTATCAAATATATATGGAGGCACTTAGAAATGTTAATGAGCATTTAATTTCAAAAGATGCTTATATGGAGCGTTATAAAAATAGTTTACATATATGAAACTCCTTGTAATTACACAAAAAGTAAATAAAGATGACGATGTACTGGGATTTTTTCATAGATGGCTGATTGAATTTTCACAAAAGGTAGAGAGCCTAACTGTAATTTGCCTTGAGAAAGGAGAATATGATCTACCTAAAAATGTAAAAGTCTTATCTCTTGGAAAAGAAAGTGGTGTTGGCAGATTTGGGTACATCAAAAATCTTTTCAAATATTTATGGAGTGAGCGCAAAGGATACGACACTGTTTTTGTACACATGAATCCAATCTATCTTGTAGTTGCAGGATGGTTTTTAAAAATTTTAAGAAAGCCGATGTATCTTTGGTACACACATCACAAAATAGATTTTAAATTAAAAATTGCAATTTTGTTTGTTGAAAAAGTATTTTCAGCGTCTCCAAGAAGTTTTACTTTAAAGAAAGGAAAGTTGAAAATATTGGGGCACGGAATAGATACCAAACAATTTAGCCCTGTAGATTTTGATCATAAGGAAATTACTGCTTTGACTGTGGGTAGAATTACGCCAATTAAAAAGATAGATATTTTTCTGGAGGCATTGAGTGTTTTGCATAAAAAAGGATTGCCTATAAAAGGAGTTATTGTCGGAGATGTGGTTTATGATTCTGATGTTTTGTATAAAAAAAGATTAGAAAAATATATTGAAAATAATGACATGGGTTCATATGTGGAATTTAAGGGAAGTATTCCAAATTCACAAATGAGAGATGAGTATGCAAAGTCAAATATAATGATAAATTTAAGCGGGGAAGGAAGTTTTGATAAAGCAGTATTGGAAGCAATGAGTATGGATATTCAGGTGGTTACATCAAATCCTGCATTCTCTGATATTTTGGAAGGATATATTTGTGAAAATTCTGTAGATAGTCTGGTTTCTAAAATTGAAAAGACTGTGAATAAGCCGGTAGATGATTTGAGGGAGTATGTGGTGGAGGGGCATTCGGTGGAAAATCTAATTAATCGTTTGATAAATGAGATGTATGAATAGTATTTATTATATTGCAAATATAAGAATTCCAACTGAGAAAGCGCATGGAATTCAAATAATGAAAATGTGCGAATCTTTTAGTAAGCAAGGGCAAAATGTTTCTTTGATAGTGCCAAGAAGATTTAATTTTATAAAAAAAGATCCTTTTGAATATTATGCACTTTCTAATAAATTTAATATTAAGAGAATACCAGTAATTGATACTGTTAATTTTGGGAAGATTGGTTTTATTTTTGAGAGCTTACAATTCTCTATTTTTTCTACTATTTATGTTTTGTTTTCTAGAGAGAAAAAATTATTCACAAGAGATACTTTGACTGCATTTATTCTTTTATTTTTGGGTAAGCAAGTAATATTTGAAATTCATACAGGTGGATATAACTTTATGATGAAGTTTATTTTAAAGAAGATAAAGACGCTTGTGGTTATAAGTAATGGTTTGAAGAATTTTTACATTGAAAAAGGAGTAGAGCCTTCGAAAATAAGAGTCTGTCCTGATAGTGTAGATATTGAAATGTTTACTCCTAAAAAAACAAAAGATTTTTTGAGAGAAGAATTAGGTTTTCCCGTGAACGATAAAATTATTGTTTATACTGGTCATCTATATGATTGGAAAGGGGCAGATTTGCTTGCTGAGGCCGCGAAAAATATAGACGCAACGACAGTTTTTGTCGGAGGAACTGATAAAGAAGTGGAGTCTTTTAAGAAAAAATATCAATCTGAAAAGATTGTATTTGTTGGAAGAGTTGGATATGGAGATATTTCAAAATACACAAAGATGGCAGATGTTTTGGTTATTCCAAATTCTGCAAAATCTAAAGTCTCCAGAGAGTTCACTTCCCCTATGAAATTATTTGAATACATGGCTAGTAAAAATGTAATAGTTTCTTCAGATATACCTTCAATTAGAGAGATTTTGAGTGATAATGATGCAATTTTCTTTAAATCAGATAATATTAAGTCATTGAGAGAATCCATATCCAGAGCTCTTACTGAAGATTCTACAGATAGGATTAATAATTCGTATAATAAAGTCCTGAGATATTCTTGGGAAGAAAGAGCAAAAAATATAATAAATTATTATGCTAACTAAAAAAATTACCAGAGAAAGATTGAGGAATTTTTTAAAGAAATATTCTTCAGATGAAAAGATCTTAGATATAGGGTCTGGTGGTTCTTCTTATCAAGATTTATTTCCAAATAGACTCACGCTTGATATTGATGAGAAGAGAAAGCCTGAGATTGTGGGCGATGCGCATGATTTGCCTTTTGAGGACAATTTTTTTTCTTTTGTGTTGTGTACAGAAGTTTTGGAGCACACAAAAGATCCAAGGCAAGTTGTTTCAGAAATAAATAGGGTATTGAAAACTGGTGGGATAGTGGTTTTGACAACTAGATTTATGTTTCCAATACACGATGCACCACATGATTACTGGAGGTTTACACCGTACTCTTTGCAAATGCTTTTTAAAGAAATGGAAGTTTTGGAACTCGTTCCTGAAGTATCTGATTTTTCTGCAATTGCAGTTTTGCTTCAAAGGATGGGTTATCAGTATAAATTTAAATTTAATAAGATTATAAAATTCTCTTTATTTTTTGCAGCGAGAGTGTTGAACAGTATGAATTTTATTATAGTAAAAAGCTTCGGTGATATTAAAAGAGAAACTGAAGTTAAAAATCCAATGGCAAGTGGTTATTATGTAGTTGCTAGAAAAAAATGAGAATACTTTTTATTACAAATGACACTACTGGTACAAGTGGCTGGAGCAGGTATTCGGTGGATTTAATCAAATCTTTCAAAAATTTAGGGCATGATGTTGATGTGGTGACTTCTGACGATTTGGGACATGCAAATAAATACTTGTTGGGAAATATATTTGGTTTTAAAGAAAGGAATATTGTTAAGAAAAAGATAAAGGATTTTAATCCAGATGTAATACATGTTGTTGCTGAGCCATATCTAAATGGTTTACTTTTCTATAATTTAAAAAATATAAAAGTCTTCATGACTATTCATGGAACATACTCTTTTATTCCAGCCTTATTTAAGGGAAACATTTTGAAAGAAATAATATCTATTTTCCTTACTAAAATTATCTTTAAAAAGGTGTCAGGAATAATTTCGGTAAGCTCTTTTACTAAAGAATACTTTGAAAAAGAGTATCAGAAGGTTTTTAAAGAGAAAATAAGTATGCCAATAAAGGTAATTACAAATGGTGTAGATTATAAAGAGTTGAGTTCAAAAATTATTGATACTAATAAGGCCGGCATAAATATCGTTTCTGTTGGAGAAGTTAAAAACAGAAAAGGAGCTCATTTTACTCTGGAGGCTTTAAATCAAATTAAAAAAGATAGCCCACACAAAATAACCTTTAATGTCGTAGGTACTCTTTATGAAGATAGTCTCTATCATAAAAATCTTCTAAAAAAGATAAGAGAATTTAATTTAGAAGAAAATGTATTTTTTCATGGAAAAGTTAGTGATGATAAATTATTAGATTTATACAATAAATCCAATATTTTTATAATGCTTTCTCAAAATATTGATAATAAATTTGAAGGTTTTGGAATTGTATATCTTGAAGCCAATGCCTTTGGAATACCGGTTATTGGATCTATTGGAACTGGTGCCCAAGAGGCCATTTTAGATGGGGAGACAGGTTATCTTGTAAATCCTAAAAATACAGAAGAAATTATAGGAAGTGTAAATAAAATATTGAAAGGCGATATCTTTGCTGAAAATTGTAAAAAATGGTCTAAAGATAATGATATTTCAACAAAAGCTAATCAAGTGCTAGAATTTTACAATCAATGAAAACTTTATTTTTAACATCATTTCAGCCTTTTATTTCTAGAAACATATTAAATGCAGGTGTATTAGATGAGCTTAAAAAGGAAAATAATGTAATACTTTTTGTTCCAAAATATAAAGAAGATTTTTTTAGAGAAAATTTTGATGGAGTGACTGTGGTCGGTTTTGATCTTTCGCGTCATTTATCTAAGAAGGAGAAATTTTTTAAAAATGTTTCAGATCTTTTGATTGATACAAATACAAAGAAATTTCATAAGATGATAGATCGATATTATCACGGCAATAAAATTAAATATTTTGCAACTAGGGTTTTTACGGCTGTCTTTTCTCATATTCCTGGAGCCAAGAAGGCTTTTAGATATTTTGATTATAAAATTAATAACCCAAAGTCTTTTGAAAAATATTTTGAAGAATATAAACCAGATACAGTTTTTTCTACAGATGTATATGACGATAGTGATGTCTTGATGATGAAGAATGCAAAATCTTTTGGGGCTAGAAGTGTTGGAATGGTTCGTTCTTGGGATAACAATACAAGCAAAACTTTGATGAGGGTGATGCCAGATATTTTGATAGTTCAAAATGAAATCTTGAAAGAAGAGTCAATTAGAATACACAGAGTTCCTGAAGATATAATAAAAATAAGTGGAATTGCGCATTATGATAAATATATTGGTTATAAGCCAAATCTAAGTAAAGAAGAATTTTGTCAGAAATTGGGATTAAATCCAGATAAAAAAATAATTCTTGTCTCCCCCGCAGGAGAAAAGTTTTTTAGTACAGATTGGCAAATATTGGAGATTTTAAAGAAATCTTTAAAAGAAAATAAGATAAAAGATAACGTTCAATTTTTAGTAAGAGTTCATCCTACAAACAAAGTGGAATTTAGAGATTTTGTCCCAGATGAAAATTTCGTCATAGAAGAGACTGGGGTAAATATTGGTGGAGGAAGAGCAAAGGATAATGAGCTTGATAGAGATGGTATTACTCACATAAAAAATACTCTTTATTATAGTGACGTAGTTATAAACACACTCTCTTCTATTGTTATAGATGCTGTAGTTTTTGGTAAACCTGTTGTTACTATTGGATTTGATGGATTAGAAAAAGATACGCCATTTGAGAGATCAGTTCAGTTGTATTTAGATGAAGAAAATATGGCGAAATTATTAGAGATAAATGCTGCCCCTGTTGTTCGTAATGAGAATGAGTTAGTAAAGCAGCTAAATGATTATTTAGAAGATCCATCTCTATATAGAGTAGAAAGAGAAAATCTAATAGAGCAACAGTGCTGGAAATTAGATAATTTATCAGCATCTAGAATTGGTGATATTATCAATTCTCATGAGTAATAAGGAAAAAATAGTTTTATTCTTGATATCGGCTATTAAACTAAAGGCTTATTTATTTGGATATCTTTTTTTTATACTTCCGCTATTTTCTCGTGTTTTATTTTTGAAGTTAATGATTAGGATAAGTCACATGCTTCCTTCTAAAATAGGTAATTATGTCTATTTATTTAATGAATATTTTTCAAGAATTATATTTAAATTTAAAAAGGATGAATATTTTGTTATAAAAAAAATATTGAAAAATACTAAAATTAGACTAGATATAACTAAAAAGACCCAGAGGATGATTTTCCTTAAAAAAGAGTATGAGAGCGAAATAGTTTCTTTTCTGGAAAGAGAATTAAAAGGCGCAAAGGTTTTTCTTGATATAGGAGCAAATATCGGATACTTTACTTTAATTGCAAAAGAAATAAATCCAAATATAAAAGTATTTTCATTTGAGCCAGAAGAAAAGAATTTAGAGTATTTAGAGTATAATATTTCATTAAACAATCTAGGAGATGTGATAGTGAAAGAAGTTGCATTGTCTAATTTTTCTGGAGAAGAAACCCTTTTTATAAATCCAAAGAATGAGGGAGGACACAGTCTGGTAGAAAATAAAAAATACAAAGAACAAAAAGTAGTGATCGAAAAATTAGATAATTTGATGACAAATATTAAAGTCGATATTGCAAAAATAGATGTGGAAGGATTTGAATTTAATGTGATGAAAGGAGGGATAAAAACTCTCATGGAAAATAGGGACATAAAAATAGTATCTGAATTAAGTAGAGATTTTGATGAAATAAAAAATATAACTAGGGAAAATAACAAAAACATATATTTTCTAGATAGTGATGGGTCTCAGAGGAAATGCCTTGATGGTGAAATTTTACCTTTTGCCAATTATCTGATTAAATAGGATTTATATGAAGAAAAATAAAGATCTAAAAAAGGTATATACAGAAGTATTTAAAAAAGGATATGAAAATGTATACACTTCTTTTAAAATAAGCTCAAAACCAACAGATGAGATAATGGAGGTATTGAAAGAATCTACTTGGAAAGGAAAGGATGTCTTGGATGTTGGTTGCGGAGAAGGACAATTTGCTTATTTGGCTGCTAGAAAAGGCGCATGTATAATAGGTCTTGATTATATTCCAGAAGCTATTGAAACTGCTAAAAGTAGATACAACCACAAAAACTTAGAATATAAAGTAGGAGATGCTGAAAAAATAGAAGGACTTTATGATGTAATTGTGTCGATTGGAACTCTTGAACATATGACAAATCCGGAAGAAGTTTTGGAAATATTTAAAAAACATCTAAAGCCAAAAGGAAAGATAATCATTACATCGCCAAACTGGACTAACCCTAGAGGTTACGTACTGATGACACTCTTCCATCTTTTTGATGCACCTATTACTCTGGCTGATTTACACTATCTTACTCCAATGAATTTTAAAAAATGGGCAAAGAAAATGAGAATGTCTATAAAATGGAGAACTTTTGATCATTCTTGGGGAAATGGAGATAAGATGATCAAAGATTTCGATAGAAGGATTACAAATGTTTTGAGAGATGCAAAGCTTCCAAATAAGAAAAAGAACATTCAGGCATTGATTGATTGGCTTAAGGAATATGTTGTGCCAGAACAAAATGAAATGCCACACACAGGTGCTCTTGGGATTTACATTTTCTCTAAAAAATAATTATGAAAAAAGAAATTTTAACAATAATCCCAGCTCGCGGAGGAAGTAAAGGTGTACCGAGAAAAAATATAAAGATTCTTGGTGGAAAACCTTTGATACAGTACACCTTGGATGCTTTAAAAGAATCTGGAGTAATTGGTAGAATTGTAGTTTCTACAGAAGACTCAGAAATTGCTGATATTGTAAAAAGTTTGGGAATAGATGTGGTCTATAGGCCAGAGGAATTAGCAGGAGATACTGTACTTACGGAACCTGTTATGGAGCATGTTGTAGATTATCTAAAAGAGACAGAGGGATATGAGCCTGAATATGTTTCTCTTGTGCAATGCACATCTCCTTTTTTATCAAGTGATGTTATTAGAAAAGCCGTCTCAAAAGTTTTGGATGATGGCTTCGATTCTTGCATTACAGTTTTTGAACCAGATGGGTATGAATATAAATGGAAGAAAGATGGGGATGTTTTTATTCCAGATCATGATGTTGAAAATCGTCCAAGAAGACAAGACTTGAATTTGCCTCATCATGAGAACGGAGCTTTTTATATAACAAAGAGAGAGTTGTTTAAAGAAACTCTAAATAGATTTGGAGGAAATAAAGCTCGAATATGTGCTGTTGAGATGTCACAAAGAGATTCGCTTCAGATAGATAGCGAGTATGATTTTTACTTAGCAGAGAAATATATTGAATATATAAACTCTTTACAAAATATTATTTAAGTGTTAATGTCCATTTGAAATGGACGAAGTATTAAAAAACAAATTAAAGAAAGTCAGACTGTTTGTAACAGATTTTGATGGTGTGCATACCGATGGGTGTGTAGACGTGTCTCAAAATGGAATTGAATCAGTGAAGTGTAGTCGCCGTGATAGCTTGGGCATTAATATGCTAAAGAAATATGGCATTTTTGTCGGAGTAATTTCCAAGGAAGCTAATCCTGTAGTTAGAGCAAGATGTGAAAAGTTGAATATCTTTTACTATCAAGCTGTTGAAGACGGTGAGGGAAAGAGAGAAACTCTTCAAAGAGTCATGCTTGAAAATGATTTAGAGTCTGATCAAGTACTCTATATGGGTGATGACATCAACGACACAGAAGCTCTGAAATTTGCCGGAGTTTCGGTGCTCGTAGGTGACTATCATAGAGAGATAAATCTTCAGGTAGATTACATTTGCAAAAGATCTGGCGGACAGCACGCCATCAGAGAAGTCACTGACATGGTCTTATCTGCCAAAGGTATAGACATATCTAAATACTAGTCCTAGACTAGTATTTTTTATTGACTTAATTTTTCATTGGAATTAGTATCGGTTAAAACAAACCCAGATCCTTAACTATGAAAATTGGAAAACATCTAATAGGCCCAGGTTGCCCAACCTTTATCATTGCCGAAATTGGCATCAATCATAACGGCGATGTAAAAATCGCCAAAAAACTGATTGATGTTGCTGTCGATGCAGGGTGCAATGCTGTGAAGTTTCAGAAGAGAACCGTCGATGTGGTTTATTCTGAAGAAGAGCTTGCAAAGCCGAGGGAGTCTCCTTGGGGTACAACCAATGGAGATCAGAAGTGTGGTCTTGAATTCGGATTCGATGAATATCGTGAAATCTTTGCATATTGCAAAGAAAAAGGAATTCTTTGTTCAGCATCTTGTTGGGACGAGGGAGCACTCGAATTCATTAAATCCTTTAATCCGCAGTTTTTGAAAATCGCATCAGCTTGTCTGACAGATCAAGGTCTTCTTGAAGCACATCAGGATACTGAATTGCCACTGATTCTGTCTACTGGAATGAGTACTGAAGATGAAGTCGTAAGAGCTGTTGATATTCTTGAAAAGGCTAAAAATGATTATCAATTAGCACTTATGCATACCGTCAGTACATATCCTGCAAATGATGAGGATTTGAATCTAAGGTCCATTCAATTTCTGTTTGATAACTACGGTATAGAGGTGCCAATTGGTTACTCTGGTCACGAGAAAGGCATTGCCACTACCGTAGCAGCAGTAGTACTCGGTGCATGTATTGTCGAAAGGCATATTACACTCGATCGTACAATGTACGGCAGTGATCAGGCGGCATCTCTTGAGCCAGGTGGCTTGAAAAGACTTGTTCGAGATATTCGTTCTGTTGAAAGTGCTCTCGGTGGGCACCGGAACATTGTCTTGGATGCAGAGATTCCAATCATGCAAAAACTCAGAAGGAAGTATTTTTCCTAAGAGTATATAGAGCTTATGCTCGGAGCACAGAAATGTGCTCTTTTTTATTTCACTATGTTAAAATGTATTCATATGGATAATCGAGGAAAATATTACAAAGATGGATATGTTTTATTTAATTTTGAAAAAAGCCAATCTTCTGATGACTTAAAAAAAGTTTTAGAAGATATTTATAATGGAAATATAAAAGAAGGATTTCAATTGGAGATGAGCAAGAAGTTTAATTCAAATGCTAGTGATTTTCGCCCGCATCCAGCTCTATATAATCCAATTTTTATAAATATACTGTATGAGCAAGATATTTTTAAGAAACTAAAAGAGGCTACTGGACTTGATTTGTATTTAGGAAATATAAAGATAAGAATGAACTATTCTTCAAAGGTCGGATACAGTGGATGGCATAGAGATACTGATTTTTATGGAGGAAGAGTGAAAGGTAATGTCCCGCCACAAGTAAATATTCATTACTATCCCTGTTTTGACGAAAATCCTGAAACTACTTTGAAAGTTTGGGATGGTTCACATAGAAAACAAACAGATTATCAAATAATAGATAAGCTTAGGGTGAAGCTTGAGAAGGGAACTGAGGTTCTTACAGACAACGATCAATACTCTATTCTAGATACTGTAATTTTGCATGACGTCGCTCCTACTACTTATAAAAAAGGAGCACTTAGACTCATGTATAATTTTTGTGAAAAATCACAACTTCCAGAATTTGATTCTGTAGATAAAAAGGCTAGGGAATTAATGCAAAAAGGAGCACCTGTTTCAAAAGAAGATCTAATTTAAGATGTTGTTAACTTATCTCTCTTAAATATTCTAATAATTATAATAGAGGATATCATTGATTTTATAAGGTCAGATAGAAGTCTTGCTATAACAAGTCCAAGTATTCCATATATAGTTAGTCCAAAATACACCAGTATAAATTTAATTATATTTGAAGAAAAAGTAAGGAAGTATCTCTCTTTTACTATTTTTTTTGAATCAAAGAAAGTTCCGTGTAAAATTCCAAATCCTATTATAGGAAGTATTAGAGAGAAGATTTGAGAGTATATTACTGAGTCTATGTATTGAGGGAAGAATATCTTAAATATAAAAGGAGAAAATATTATATATATCAGAGATATAGACATCAGAAGGAATGAGAAATTAAAAGATTTTTTAAAGAAGGATTTGCTAATGTCATCATTTGATTTTCTCGATAGTTTTGGTATAGCAAGTATAGCTACATTTTTAAGAGAACCTGCTATGTACATGGGCATTGTAATTGAAAAAGTATATATTGCTAGTGCCTCTGACCCTAAAAAATGGAAAACCAATATTGAATCCAATTGATTTAATATCACATTTATTAAATTTGTCAGAGACATGTGTGTTCCAAATACAAGCGCATCAACATCTATTTCATTGTTTGGTCTGTATACTGATAAAATTCTTTTATATAAAATATAAGAAATAATAGCGTCAGATAGAAAGCTTACAGAAATAAGCACTATTATATTTGTCGATATAAAAGTAGTTATTACTAATGTTGCAGAAGTTACTAGAGCTTGTATTGTCCCGTAGAAAGTTATTGCTTTGAAATCACTCTTTCCATTTAAAAATGCCAGATAGAGATTCGTACTTCTTGTAAAAGATGAAAGGTTTCCTGCAACCAAAATAGAAATACCAATTATTAAGTTTCCATTTATTAAATAATATCCTCCCACCAATACTGCCGAAATAATAGACAAAAAACTCCAATATATGTTGTGCTTAAAGTTTGCTTTTAATGACCCTTCCAGCCCTCTGGACACTGCTTGAATAGTTGCTGTTCTTATCCCGGTGAGTCCTATGGAACCAATTACTGCAATTATAGAAAGGATGTATTTGTAGTTACCATATTCAAGCGGAGTTAGAACATTAGCGAGAATTATCAGTACAATAAAAGATATTATTGTCTGGATACCTTGTTTAATAAAAAGCCAAAAACTCCCAGAAGCCAGATAAACCATGTCAGTTTTGGTATATTTTTCGCTCCATCTCAAAATTCCACGAGCTTTTTCTTTAGTCTTTTCCATGTGACTTCAATACTACTAGAAAAAGCCTTTGTTTGGTAGGTTATCTGAACTATCCTCTACTTAAATATCTTTGAAGTTGATTTCACAAAAATCAAGTCGACTTGTCTCAAATACCTCTTATTATCATTCGCACCAGCAACGATATCAAAAATTACGAAATCATGTTGTAGCATAAAAGATACCAAGTCACTTATTTTAGGTGTCCCTTTTATACGAGGAACAACCCATGCTTCTGCAATAATAGCTTCAGTTTTTTTTAAAGTCTCTGTCGCTCCTTTCAATACATCTATTTCTGAACCTTCCACATCTATTTTTATAAAGAATGGCGCTTCTAGATTATTTTTATAAATTAAATCATCCAATTTCTTTACGGGGACTTTAATCTTATTTCCAGAATTACCATACCGCGATGATTTGTTGCCATCATCTGAAATCTCTACTTCTAAATCTTTTTCACCACAAAATACATTTTCTATGATAGCTTCACTAAATACTTTTAGAGATTCTTTCCATTTTGGATTTGCTTCCACAAGCATGTATGAATAATCTTTCATTTTAAAAACATTGTACAAATCTTCAGTTCCAGAAGCAGCACCTATGTCTATTATTGTCCGAGGATTTTCTATATTTTCTTTGACTTTTATCAGCCCACTTTTAAAAGATCTTGTTGGAGAATCTAAGCCTCTTAATTCTTTTCCAAAGACACCGAGTATTTTTTTGATTATATTTTTTATCATAATTTGTTTTCTAAAGGCTTTATAATACAACATATACATATATATTGTAGTTAATATGTTTATGATATAGTTTCAAAATGCCAAAGAAAGCCTTTTTAGAAAGAATCTGTAACGTACTTATATTACTCGTACCTTTTATCCCATTCGTTGTTTCTAATAGCTTATTTTTTCCATTTATCACAGGAAAAGCTTTTGCATTCAGGACAATTATCACTTTGCTATTTTCTGCCTGGATATTTCTTGCAATTCTTGATAAGAAATTTCGTCCAAAAAAATCAGCAGTCCTTTATTCAGTGCTAGTATTTATTTTTGTTGTAGGCTTGGCGACTTTCTTTAGTGTAAATGTAATAAAAAGTTTTTGGAGCAACTTTGAAAGAATGGAAGGATACGTAACTATTCTTTTTATAGGAGCTTATTTTTTGGCTTTAGGGCATGTGTTGATACATGAATGGCAATGGAAGAGATTATTTTTCACGACAATTATTGCCAGCTTCATAATGTCTTTGTATGGGATATTTCAACTTCTAGGTTTTTTTGAAATTCATCAAGGGGGAGTGAGACTTGATGGAACATTTGGTAATGCTACTTACTTGGCAGTTTATTCTCTAATTCATATTTTCATAATAATGTTTTGGATGGCTAGGTATGCCAAAACAAAATCATTATTATATTTTACTTCTATTGCTTTAATCCTACAGATATCAATTTTATATTTCACGGCTACTAGAGGTGCGATCCTTGGTTTTATAGGAGGAATTATCTTGGCCGCAATTACTTTTTTAATTGCAGGAAAAAAAGATCAGTATGTAAGGATAAGAAAAATATCTGGAATTGGTTTAATTTTGATATCTTGTTTTTTGGTATTGTTTTTATTAATAAAAAATACCGACTTCATAAAGAACGATCCTGTTTTAGGTAGATTCTCTAATATCTCTGTTCAAGACAACACCACAGTTTCTAGATTTTTAATTTGGGATATTGCGATACAAGGCTTCAAGGAAAGACCTCTTCTTGGTTATGGACAAGAAAATTTCATCTATATATTTAGTGAAAAGTATAATCCGGCATTGTATGCACAAGAGGCTTGGTTTGATAGAGCGCACAATATATTTTTGGACTGGATGATCTCTGCTGGTATATTTGGAATACTTTCTTATTTGGCTCTTTTTATATTTGGACTATATTCAATTTACAGAACAGATAAGTTGTCCATATTAGAAAAAAGTATTTTATTTGGATTACTTTCTGCATATGGATTTCATAACATGTTTGTTTTCGACCATCTTTATAGTTATGTGCTATTTTTTACCTTGCTCGGATATATTCATTTTATGACTTCAGAGGAAGTGGCCTTTATTGAAGATTTTAACGCTTCAAGAAATATAAGATATGCTGCGGGGATTGTGATCGTATTTGTCTTGGTGTTTATCTTGAATAAGACCGTGATTATTCCTAGAGATGCAGGAAAAGAGTTAATAAAAGGATTAAGTTATCCTATTAGTGCTTACAATTTAAAGATGGAACATTTCCAAAAAGCTTTGTCTAAGACTTCATATCTCGATATGGAAATTAGACAACATATGACAAATTCAATATATGCAATTACACGAAGTACCGAAGTTCCAGAGGCTTCAAAGAAATCAATTATTCAGTTTGGTGCTGAGCAGTTTATAGAGCAAACCGTTTTTGATAAAAGGGATCCAAGGAATTTTGATATAACAGGAAATTACTTTTTATCATTCGGAGATTCTAAAAGTGCTGTTAGATATTTAGAAAAAGCTAGAGACATTTCTCCTAAAAAAGATATTATTTTGATAAATCTTTCCAGGGCATATTTTGAAAACGGAGAAAAAGAAAAAAGTTTAGAATTAGCAAAGTATGTTTATGAGCTTGATAAGAGGAGTTCAAGAAATTGGAATTTTTATTTACTGCTTGCCGGTGCTGCAGAAGAAAAAGAACTTTTTAATGAAATTTTGAATGATGCAATTTTAAATGGGCATGAAAACTTTGTTATAGATAAATTTAAAAATGATATTCAGAATTCTCCTGATGATATTGAAAGGTACTTGTCTCTTGTTACCATTTATTTAAATTTAGGTCATTACTTTGAGGCTAGAGATACTCTGAAGGAGATCGATAGATTATTTACAGATAAGCCTGAGCGTTTTGATATCTTGGAAAAACAAGTATCAACATATTTAAACAGTAATCCACAATAAGCTTGCATTTTTATTTATATGTGCTATAGTCTTATTTGTGAGTGCAAGGTATTTGCACCAACGAATGTCTACAAAAGATCCCCTTCGGGGGATTTTTTGTTTTAAGGGCTTTATATAAGGCTATATATGCTCATGTAAAATAAAAGTAAATTTTTATATACATAATACAATTGATTTAATTTCTTTTGTTTTGATATACTCTATGTAGATATTCTTCTTAGGGATGGTCGACGGCTGCACTCACATTAGACATATGTTGGAGCCTGTACCTCGTCGACCATCTTTGAGCGGAATTGTCTTAATAAAAAGTTTAGAAAAAAGTCCGAATTTTAATTCGGACTTTTTTCTTTTTAAAAATTTTCTAACAAAAATAAATTTTTATTTTATATAAACCAATCAAAAATTTTTTAACAAAAACTTTTTTAAAACTTTTTTAAATTTTAAAAAATAAAAAATAAAAAAAGTTTTCCACAAAAAAGTTTTTAAAAAGTTTGTTTTTATCTTTTTTGTTTTAGATAATTAATACATGAAGTAATAACGAGGGGAGGTCGAGTTGTTACGATTAAAAATAATAAAATCAAAAAACTACAATGCCGGCAAAAAAGAAAAAGGTTGTAAGAAAGGCAGCAAAGAAAACAGTGAAGAAAACAGCGAAGAAGGCTGTTAAGAAAACTGTAAAGAAGGCTGCAAAGAAAACAACAAAGAAGAAGGTAGTAAAGAAGGCTGCAAAGAAAACAACAAAGAAGAAAGCAGCAAAGAAGACTACAAAAAAGAAGCCAGCTGCTAAGAAGAAGCCAGCCGCAAAGAAGAAAAAATAAAAGCTTTTTTAAAAAAACAATCTCGATATCGAGATTGTTTTTTTATGTGCCAATTTAGACTAAATATGCTAATATGTCTCCACTTAATATGTCATTCCTAAAAAAGATATTTGGCGACGATAATGCGAGGTCTCTCAAGAAATACGAGGCTCTCGTTTCTCGTGTAAATGAATTAGAAGAAGAGATTAAAAATTTGTCAGACGAGGAATTGAAAGCAAAGACTCCGCACTTTAAAGAAAGACTAAAAAATGGGGAGAAATTGGATGATATTTTACCAGAAGCTTTTGCGGTCATCAGAGAGACTTCGAGTAGACTATTGGGGGAGAGACATTATGATGTGCAGATTATCGGAGGAGCAATAATTCATGACGGTAATATTTCGGAGATGAGAACAGGAGAAGGTAAAACTCTCGTAGGAACTTTGCCAATATATTTAAATGCGCTTACTGGAAATGGAGTACATGTTGTAACAGTAAACGACTACCTATCAAGAAGAGATGCTGTGTGGATGGGACAAATATTTTCTTTCCATGGTCTATCTGTCGGAATAATAGGACAACAGGCTTCTTATTTGTATGATCCTACTCATCAAGAAAAAGATGAAGAAAGAGACGAAGAAGGTTCATATAAAATTGTATATGATTTTCTAAGACCAACAACAAGATCAGAGGCTTATCAAGCAGATATAACTTATGGAACAAATAGCGAATTTGGTTTTGATTATCTTAGAGACAATATAGAGTACACTCCAGATAAATTAAGACAAAGAGGTCATGCATTTGCAGTTATAGATGAAATAGATTCAATTTTGATTGATGAAGCGCGAACACCTCTTATTATTTCAGCACCTTCTTCTGATGGTGAAAATCTATACGCTATCTTTTCACAGATAGTGAAGTCTTTTAATGAAAACGATGATTATGAAGTCGATGAAAAACTAAAAGCTATAAATCTTACCGACGCTGGAATAGAAAAAGCAGAAAAGATGCTTAATGTTGGAAATATTTATACAGAAAAAGGTATTAAGTATGTGCACCATTTAGAAACAGCTGTACGTGCAAAAGCTTTATTTAAGAAAGATAAGCATTACGTTGTAAAAGACGGAGAGATTGTGATTGTCGATGAATTTACAGGACGACTACAGCCTGGAAGACGATGGTCTGAAGGATTACATCAAGCAATAGAATCAAAAGAAGGATTGGCGATACAAAAAGAAACAAAAACATTCGCATCAATTACATATCAAAATTATTTCAGAATGTATAAAAAACTTTCTGGTATGACAGGAACAGCAAGCACTAGTTCGGAAGAATTTTACAAAGTTTATGGACTGAATACTATCACTGTTCCAACACATAAAGAGATAAAACGTATAGATGAAAATGATCTTATTTTTCAAAATGAAAAAGGGAAATTTGCTGCACTTGCAAAGAGAGTTAAAGAAATAAATAAAACAGGCCAACCTGTACTTATTGGTACTGTTTCTATTGAAAAAAATGAACAGCTTTCTGCTTTTCTAAAAATGGAAGGTGTTCCTCATCAGGTTTTGAATGCAAAAAATCACGAACATGAAGGAGAGATTATTGCACAAGCCGGAAAGAAGGGTGCAGTAACTATTGCTACAAACATGGCTGGACGTGGAGTCGATATTAAGCTTGGAGGAGTTCCATTTGATAAAGAAAAATACGAAGAAGTAAAATCTCTGGGAGGATTGTTTGTAATTGGCACAGAAAGACATGATGCAAGAAGGATCGACAATCAGCTTAGAGGACGATCTGGTAGACAAGGTGATCCTGGTCAGACTCAGTTTTATGTATCTTTGGAGGATTCACTTATGAGAATTTTTGCTTCAGATACTATTAAAAGTGTAATGGGTAAGATTGGTATTGCAGAAGATCAGCCAATAGAAAACAGGCTAATTACACGTTCTCTTGAAAGCGCACAGACAAAAATAGAAGGATTTAATTTTGACTCAAGAAGCATGTTTTGGATTATGACAATGTTTTAAATATTCAAAGAGCTTCTATCTATAATAGAAGAAAAATATTCCTAACAGGAACGAATGAGGATATTGAAAAAGAAATAGAAAAACTTTCTTCAATCAAATCAGATATAGTTGAAATCTCAAATCAAAAGAGAAAAGAGCTTGGAGATGAAGAATTTTTCAAAGTAGCTAGAAGATTATTTTTGCAGAGTATAGATACGTTCTGGGTAGATCATTTGGAGACAATGGACTATCTAAGATCTAGTGTGAGCTTGAGAGCTATTGGTCAAAGAGATCCTTTGATTGAATATAAAAGAGAAGGACTTGAACTCTACAATAATTTGCTCGCTTCAGTAAATCAAAAAGTCGTAGAACTTTTGCCGACACTTGGACAAGGAGCTCTTAAGGCAGAGGAAGAGAAATTAAAGAAAACTATAAGTGATGCAAAACTTGTAAGTAGCGGAAGTAATTCAAAAGCATCTACTCAGCAACCTGGAAAGAAGAATGAAAAGATTGGAAGAAATGACCTGGTTACAATAGTAAAAGATGGAAAAGAAGAGACTATGAAATTTAAGAAGGCAGAATCTCTTTTGGATGAAGGTTGGGAGTTGAAGAAATAAAAAGCAAGAGACATTATATACCACCTGATTTCTTTACTGTATTAAAGCCGTATAATATGGTATATTGCGTTTATTATGAAAGCCTTTATAAAAGTCACAGCTTTATTTCTCCTTATTTTTATACCTTTTTTCAGTGCGAATGCTGCTCAGATATCAAGTGGTGCTGATGTTTTGATTTCTCAAGAAGAGGAAATAAAAGAAAATCTATATGTCGCAGGTGGAAATGTCATATTAGATAGTCCAGTTTCAGGAGACGTTACGATTGCGGGTGGTACCGTCGTTTTAAAAAATACAATAAATGGCGATGTGATGATTGCTGGAGGAGATGTATCTATAGAAGGAAATGTTCTAGGGGATGTTAGGGTTGTTGGCGGAAACATCACACTATCTGGAAATATCAGAGGAGACTTTGCTTCATTTGGAGGTGGCATTCTCACAAAAGATTCGGCTATAGTTGCTGGACAATCTTTACTCATTGGAGGAACTTTGGATCATTATGGAACAATTGATGGACCGATGAAAGTTCTTGTTGGTAAAGTTGTCGTTGATGGAAATATAAAAGGCCCAGCACAAATCACAACTCAGAAAATTACTTTTAAATCAAAAACAGCTATCTCAAATCAGCTGGCGTATTTTGCACCAGAAAAAGGGCTTGAAGAAAATGGAGCAAATCTTGGTAGTGCGGTGACTTTTAATAAGATACAGACTCTTCAAGAAAATGGCCTCATAAAACAAGCATTTTTAAATTTTATAAATTTCTGGATCTTGCTTAGATTTATAACAACACTTTTGATGGCATTTATTTTAGTATTTGTATTTAAGGTATTCTCTCAGAGAGTATCTGAGTATGCTCTGGATTCTTTCGGAAAAAGTTTGATTGCTGGATTTATCTTTACAGTTTTCTTCCCTGTAATTTCTATAATACTCGCAGTCAGTCTAATCGCTATTCCATTTTCTATTCTATCAATTCTTGCATACTTTATGATAATGATTATTGGAGGAGCAGTCGCTGGAATAATAGTTGGCTCTCTTTTAAAGCAAGCTTTATTTAAAAAGACAAAAGATGAAGTAGATTTTCAGACCGCAGCTTTGGGTGTTATATTGCTGACACTTATTCAGTTTGTCCCGTACATTGGAGACTTTACTAGAATACTATTCTTTTTTGTTGCAGTTGGTAGTGTCGTTCATTATGTTTATATGAACATAAGGTGGAGAAAAGTTTCCTAGTTTTATATGAAGAAAATAATTACACACAACGATAGATTTCATGCAGACGATGTTTTTTCTGTGGCGACACTTAATATTATTTTTAATGGGGAAATAGAAGTCACCAGGACTAGAGATAAAGAAATTATAGACACAGGGGATATTGTTTTGGATGTTGGAGACGTTTATGATCCTTCAAAAAATAGATATGACCACCATATGCCAGAAGGAGCAGGAAAAAGAGAAAATGGAATTCCTTATGCTTCTTTCGGATTAATTTGGAAACATTTTGGGAAAGAGTATTGTGACAATGAAAAAGTTTGGGAAAAGATAGATAGAAATTTGGTGCAACCAATAGATGCAGGAGACAATGGTTTTTCTATTGCAAACTCTGTCATGGAAGATGTTCGAGAGTATTCTATGGGTGCATTTGTAGGAACTTTCAATCCGACTTGGAAAGAAGATTCGTCTTTGTATGATGAAAACTTTTTTAAAGTAGTGGATATTGCAAAACAAGTTATTGAGAGGGAAATTAAAAAAGCAAAAGATTCTGTTTCCGGTAATGAGCTTGTTGAGAAAATATACGAAAAGACAGAAGATAAAAGATTTATTGTTTTAGATGACATGTATCCATGGCATGATTTTATAAAAGACAAGAAAGAGGTCCTTTTTGTTTTATCGCCGTCAAAACTTGGAGACAAGTGGAGAGTCACAGCGGTCCAAGAAGAAGGATTTAAAAATAGAAAAGACTTACCAGAAAGTTGGTCTGGAAAAAGAGACCAAGAACTTCAGGAAATATCCGGAGTAAAAGATGCGATTTTTTGCCACAGAAATTTGTTTACTGCATATACTTCTTCAAAAGAGGGAGCACTTGAGATGGTGAAAATAGCCTTACAATAGTATTTTGTCAATAATGTGTTAGTATCACGATATGTCATTTGTAGATGAAGTTACATTTTATGCAAAAGCAGGGGACGGCGGAAATGGCGTCGTGCGATTTCGACATGGGAAAGGAAGAGAATTTATGGGTCCTTCTGGAGGAAATGGTGGAAATGGAGGCGATGTTTTTATAGAGGCTGTTAGAGATAACAATATTTTAGCTAAACAAAGATATACAAAAGAGTACAATGCCGAAAATGGTGAAGCCGGAAAAAACAATAGCGAGCACGGAAAAAATGGAAAAGATTATTCTATACAGTTGCCGATAGGAGCTGTTGTAAAAAATGAAAGTACAGGAGAAATTTTTGAATTAATGGAAGAAGGACAAAAAATAAAAGTTCTTGCTGGTGGGCGAGGGGGGCTTGGAAATGAGTATTTTAAAAGTTCTACAAATCAGGCTCCAGAAAAAGCAACAGATGGAAAAGAAGGAGAAGATGCGATGTTTTATGTAGAGCTACAGCTTGTGGCTGACATTGGATTTTTGGGATTACCAAATGCCGGTAAGTCTAGTCTTTTAAATGTTCTTACAAATGCTCATGCGAAAGTTGGTAATTTTAATTTTACAACTCTTGATCCAAACTTAGGGATTCACTTTGGACTTGTCTTGGCTGATATTCCTGGAATTATTGAAGGAGCTTCTGAAGGAAAAGGACTTGGATATAAATTTTTACGACATATAAAAAGAACTAAGGTTTTATTGCACTGTATATCTTTTGGAAATGATGATATCGTCGAAAAGTATCAGGTTATTAGAAATGAAGTTGAGTCTTATAGTAAAGAACTTGCAGAAAAACCAGAAATTATCTTGCTTACAAAATCAGATGAGGTAGACGAAGAAGAATTAGAATCCGCTTTAAATAAGATGAAAGATTATTCAGAAAATGTTTTATCTGTTTCTATTTATGATGATGAGGCTATAAAAAGGCTCTCAAATTTTATTACCAATTTTGAATTCTTGAAAAAGACTGAAAAGTAGTTGTGTGGAAAAAAAGTTTTTTAGCGATTTTAGAGGAGTATAATTAAAAATGTAGATTTGAACTTATTTTCTTTTTATAATTATGTGAAATGAAAATACAAATCACGTTATAACGTTAAACTAATTAAAAGTCATATGACAAAAAAAGGATTTACACTTATCGAGCTACTCGTAGTGATCGCAATCATCGGAATTTTATCTTCTGTAGTACTTGCTTCACTCAACACAGCTCGAGATAAAGGAAAGGATGCGAGTGCGAAGGGGAGTATGTCTAGTCTTAGAGCTGAAGCAGAAATTTTCTTTGACGAAAACAATACTTATGATGATGGTACAGATAATGTATGTGCAGATACCAAAGTAGCAGCACTACTTACTGCAGCAGGAACACAAACAGGTAACACTGCTGATTGTGATGATGTCGCAGGTGCTTGGGCTGCAGAAATTCAGTTATCAAATGGAGGAGATTTCTTCTGTGTTGATTCAACTGGATTTGCAGGAGAAATTGGAGCAACAACGAAGGGTGATACTGCAACAGCTTGTCAATAATCTAATTTTATATTGGATTAAAACAAAAAACCGCTTCGGCGGTTTTTTGTTTTAAGTGGATAATCTAAAATTATTCTTTATATGTAAGATATAATAATAAGTATGATTTGTGCATATTTCTGCAGAAATAATGGGCAAAACCATATAGCAAATCACGTTAATTAACGATTAAAATAATTAAAAGTCATGACAAAAAATTTAACAAAAAAAGGATTTACACTTATCGAGCTACTCGTAGTGATCGCAATCATCGGAATTCTATCTTCTGTAGTACTTGCTTCACTTAACACAGCTCGAGATAAAGGAAAGGATGCGAGTGCGAAGGGGAGTATTTCGAGTTTGAGGGCAGAGGCTGAACTGTATTATGACAGTAACGGTAATTATGGAGCTACTGCTTCTAACTGTACTTCTGGAATGTTTACATCAACAAATCCTAATATAAAAGGACTAATAGACGCTGCTGATGCACAAAATGGATCTAAAGCAGTAGTTTGTAGTTCTACTGGCACTAGTTATGCTGTACACGTAGTATTAAATGATGACAAAAAATTCTGCGTCGATTCATCTGGATTTGCAGGAATAAAGGCTACCGGAGCAACAGGAGGAATTTGCTCATAGTATTAACTAATTTAATCCATAAAAAGACACGGCCCAGCCGTGTCTTTTTTGTTTATATTCAAAATTAGAATATAATCTAGATAATATGAAATATCGAAAGAATTCTTTTATAGAAAAAAGTGAAGTGCCAATGACCGATGATGAGTCTGTTTTTTTTGATATCTATACGAACCCATCTACTTTGGAAGAATTTTCTAAAAATATTGTTTTGAAAAAAGATGTTAGAAAAATTTTAGATTTACATATGAAGAGCGGAATGCTTTCAGGAGGAGGCTTTCTCTCGAAGGTTATGTCAAAAATAGCACCACCTGATTATGATGTTCCTTTGAATAATCAATCTTTTAATTATGTATTGAGTACCGTCGAATCGATGAAAGAAGAAAATATCCTTGTTTCCGAAGAAGAATTGATTTCTAAAATCCCTGTAGCAAAAGAAAAGACAGCGGATAGAAAAATCAATTACGTCTGTGTTTCTACTGCAAATCGCCCAGAACAATTAAAGATATTTTTAGAAGAATGCAGAAAGATACAGTCGGAGGATAATAGTTTAAGTATCATTGTGAGTGATGGTAGTCTCGATATCAATAAATCCAAAGGTAATAAAGAAGTAATGCTTGAAATGAAAAAACATTTTTCTGAACTTTATTATATAGATAATAATAAAAGAAAAGATGTCTCCAAAATATTATCTGAAAAAATCAGCGTTCCTGTAGAAGATGTTTCTTATGGATTATTGGAATCAAGCGATTATTATTCTGGTGGTACAGCAAAAAATTTTATTATTTTAGCGACAGCAGGAAATAATATACTAATGGTAGATGATGATGTTGTTTTAAGTGATGTCAGAGTTTTTGGGGATAGTGATAAAGAAAGTGTCGGATATGTATCTGAGTTTTCACTACATCAAAAAAAATATGAAAGTCTGGATGAAATCGGAGGAAATAAGAGTACCAAGAGCATCATGGAATTATCTGAAAGTGTAATTGGAAAAGGATTGAATGAGGTTATTTTGAATAAGGAAATAAAAATCTTAGATACTAGTGATAGATTATTAAAATCATCAAATAATAATAAGGGAGCTATAAAGATGTCTACACTTGGACATTTTGGACATTCTGCAATGTGGTCTCAGGATGCTTTTCTTAGATTAAATTATAAAGAAGAGAGTCATCCATCTCATTTTTCAGATGAAGAGTATTTGAAAAATAAAAATTATGATTTTATATCAAATGTTGCAAAAACTGATTTAATTTATGATGGAAATTCTTTTGTTAGTTTAAATTTTGCTCTTGATAATACAAGCATATCTCCATTTTTCGAACCAGTAGGAAGATCAGAAGATAGTATTTTTGTATCATTACTCAATGGTATTCATAAAGATTATTATCAATATATTTTTAAGGAATCTGTACAACATAAAAGGCCTGAAACTTGGGATATCTTGTATGATGTAAAATCTAGATTATCTCCAGATAATATAATTTGCATTTTAATATATGAATCTTTGCAAAAAATAGAAATGAACAGTCTTTCGATAGAAAGTGTTTATGAAAAGAGTGGTGAGTATATAGAAGAAATTACAGAACTTGATTTGGAAAAATTTGAAGAAAAAATACACGACATATTCAAGGGACTTATTGATGCTATTTATTTCGATGTTGGATTTGCACTTTATTTAAATAAAAATACAAATAAAGAGTGGAGAAAGGATATGGAAAAAGATCTTCAGGATCTTATTTCTGCTAAAAAGGAAAAGATGGATATACGATATTATGGACAAAAAGAAAGCATGCCTATAACCGAAATTCAGAAAATGCTAAAAAGCTTTGGAAAATTTCAAAAAAATTGGCCAAAACTATGGGAGACGTCTAAAGATTTAGATATTAGTTTCTTTGCAGAAAAAATATAAAACCAACATATTTTAAGACTATATAGCTGCACCTTCAAATGATATAATAAAAATATGTATTTTTTATTTGCACTATTTTTCTTCCTTTTTGGCCTAATAATCGGTAGCTTTTTAAATGTCGTTATTTATCGATACAATACTGGACACACTGTAGGTGGCCGTTCAAAATGTCTTTCGTGTGGAAAAACACTTAGATGGTTTGAGCTTATTCCACTTTTTAGCTATATCTTTCAAAAAGGTAGATGTAGGAAATGTGAATCTCATATATCAAATCAGTATCCTTTAGTTGAGCTTGGAACAGGTATTTTATTTGCAGCACTTTACTTAAATATAAAAGACTTGGCATTTTATGATCCAAATATGTTCGTAGTAAAGATGATATTAGAAATGATAATTGCCTCACTTTTGGTAATAATTTTTGTATACGACATACGTCACAAGATAATTCCAAATGGAATTGTTTATACATTTAGTGCAATATCGCTAATCTATCTATTTTTAAATAATCCAGTATCAGCCTACACATCAAGTATTTTTATCTTGGATGTATTAGCAGGCCCTATTTTATTTTTGCCTTTTTATATTTTATGGAGAGTCTCTGAGGGTAAATGGATTGGACTTGGAGATGGAAAGCTTGCTCTGGGAATGGGTTGGTTTTTAGGATTTGTTTTAGGATTATCTGCAATAATAATTTCTTTTTGGCTCGGAGCGATAGTTGGAGTCGGGATCTTGTTAATTGCTAGATTGAATAAGGGTGGTAAGCATATTACAATGAAGACAGAAGTCCCATTCGCTCCATTCCTTATTATAGGTACTTTCCTTGCTTTCTTTTTTAGTCTGGATGTTTTGTCGATAGGTCTCCTGCTCAATTTCTAAAACTGTGTATAAAAAACTTTTTAATAAAAATAATTTAAATAGCGATAAGGGTTTTACACTCCTTGAAGTGATTGTTGTAGTCGCGATATTTGGAATTATGACTGCAGTAATTATATTTAATTACTCAAACTTCAATTCAAAAGTTATTCTTACCAATATGGCTTATGAAATAGCTCTTACCACAAGACAAGCTCAAGTTTTTGGATTAGGTGCTAGATCTGGAGATACTACAGTTTTGGATTTAGCTCCAAACGTTCAGTTCGAATCTCCTTTTGGAATGTATTTTGATCTTAGGGATGGAACAGGCCCAAAAGCAAATACTACTGATCAATTTATAATGTTTGTTGACGAAGTTAATAAACAAATAGTGGACGGTGGTGAAATAACAGTTTCAGATCATTTTTGTAAAAATGGCCCAACAAAAACTTGCACCTGTTCTTCTGATGTTACAGATGAATGTGTAAATAAATTCCAAATGCAAAGAGGAATGTATATAAGTGACTTAAGAGTTTTTAATACTTCTTCGAGTTGTACGCCGACAAGAGCTGTTGCAATTAGCTTTAAAAGACCAAATCCAGACGGGATAATTGTAGACCAGGAGAGAGGAACTGCTACAACTTACCGTTCTCTTCAAATAACAGTAACTTCAAAAAATGGAGACAATGAATATGTAATAATGAGAGAAAATGGTCAGCTCGCAGTTCAAAGTAATCCAATATGTTCATAATATGAAATATAAAAACCATTCAAAAGAAAAAGGATTTACATTGATTGAGCTCATGGTTTCAATATCTATTTTTACCATGATTGCTATTGTCGCTCTTGGTGCCATGATTACCATTATCGATGCAAATAGAAAAGCCAGATCTCTAAGCACTATTATGAACAACTTAAATTTCTCTGTAGAAAGTATGACCAGGTCTGTAAAGACAGGTGATAAATTAGAGGGTATAAGCAATGATAAATTCAAAGTTTTTGCAATTGATTTTGATGCAGAGGATGTGTCTGGAGACGGTACTTTTCCAAGAGTTTGGATAATCTATAAACTTGAAGATGAGGCTATACAAAAATGTGTTGGAAATAAAGATACTTGGAGTGAAAGTAATTGCTATCCAATTACATCAGAACAAATAATAATACAAAGAGCAGACTTTCGTGTATATGGTGCCCCTTCTTCAAGTGACGGAGTTCAACCAAGACTTAGTATCTCTCTTTCTGGAAAAACTGGAGATGAAGTTAGGGGGACTGATTCAAGTTTCAATATTCAAACAACCGTATCTCAGCGTAAATTAGATAGAGAATAATATGAAAAATTTTAATAAAAAAAATAATAGAGGATTTACCATTATCGAGACACTTGTGGCTGTGTTCATATTGTCGGTCGCTATTACCGGACCTCTTGTTTTTGCACAGAGCGGATTGAGAGCTGCATTTTTGGCAAGAGATCAGATAACGGCTTTATTTTTAGCACAAGATGCAATGGAGAGTATAAAAAATATAAGAGACTCAAACGGACTTGCTGGAGCTCCTTGGACTGCTGGAATTTCAAACTGTATTGGTACGAAATGTACAATAGATACAACTCTCTCTAGCCCGACTTTGTCTGCCTGCGTTTCTTCTGAATGTCCGAATTTAAAAATAGATACAACTCAGAGATATGGCTATACATCAGGACAAGATAGTATCTTCAAAAGAACAATTTATATAAAAAATGTTACAAATACCGGAGGGGGTAATATAGCAGATCAGATTCAGGTGGTTGTAAAAGTTACATGGCAATCTCATGAGAGAATAGGAGAGCGCTCTGTCGTTGTGCAAGAAAATCTATTTAACTGGGTGAGAAATTAAATATGAAAAATAATCTTAGACAAAAAAATAATCAAAAAGGTTTTGCTCTCTTGTATGCGGTGTTGGTGGCGGTGCTTGTAGTTGCGGTAGGTGCTTCGGTTGTGTCTTTGGCTATAAAACAAGTTGTCTTGACTGGAACTGCTAGAGAATCAGAATATGCTTTTTATGCAGCAAACACTGGAATGGAGTGTGCAAGATATTGGGATACTCAGTCTTTTGGTGGAAAAAGAGCTTTCCCTTCGTCTGATGAGACAGAAGCAGATCTTTCAGATTATGATGCAATGTTTTGTGGAAATGATAGTACGGATTTGGCTAATAAAGTTAAATCTAAACCTATAAATATAAATGCTTTAAATGACGCTGGTACACCTTCGGCGCGTCTTTATACAATGCCATATAAGTGGGAGGCGGGAGATCATAGATTTAGTTTTGAATTAGATAATAATATTGTCGGTTCTACAAAGACTTGTGTTGAGGTGAGAGTACAGTCTGAAGACAAGAGCGATCCTGTTGATGGTGATTATGTGCTCGTGACTATTACTTCACAAGGTCTCAATACGTGTGACATAAATAGTCCAAGGGCTGTACAAAGAGGATTAGTATTGCAATATAGAAGATAATGAAGGATATAGACAAGAAAGAAGCAAAAGAACGAATATCTATTCTGACTGGATTGATAGAGTATCACAGGAAGCTTTATTATGAAAAAGATTTACCTGAAATATCAGACGAAGAATATGACGCATTGGAAAGAGAGCTTGTATTTTTGGAAAATAAATTTCCAGAGTTTTTATTTGAAGATTCTCCGACACAGAGGGTTGGAGGAGCGCCGATTGATTCTTTTAAAAAAGTAGAACATAAGGTACCGCAGTGGTCTTTTGGAGATGTTTTTGATGAAGAAGAAATATTGGAATTTGATGCAAGAATAAAAAGAATGACATCGAAGGAAGTTGGTTCTGAAGTTGTGCCAACTTATACTGCAGAGTTAAAGATTGATGGTTTAAAGGTTGTACTTGAATACAAAAAAGGTGTTTTGGTTACAGCATCGACTAGAGGAGACGGAAAAATTGGAGAAGATGTGACAGAGAATGTAAAAACCATTAGAGATATTCCTCGTACGATTTCAGAAAAAATAGACATTATTGTGGAGGGAGAGATTTATCTACAGAAAAAACAATTTGAAAAGATAAATAAAGAGCTCGAGAAAAAAGGTGAGCAAGTATATGCAAATCCACGAAACTTGGCCGCAGGAACTTTGCGCCAGCTTGATCCACAAGTTGTAGCAAATAGGAAACTTTCTGCATTTATATATGACATTGCATTGTCTGAAGAAAAAATTGGTACACAATATGAAGAATTAGAATACTTGGAAAAGCTTGGATTTGTAGTGAATGAACACTTTAAACATTTTAAGGATATTGATGGAGTAGTTGAAATGTGGAAGAAGTGGAGTGATAAAAAAGATAAAGAGGATTATTTGATAGATGGAATTGTTGTAAAAGTAAATGAAAGAGAAATACAGGAAGCCCTTGGATATACAGGAAAAGCGCCGCGTTTTGCTGTGGCTTGTAAATTTCCTGCAGAACAGGTTACAACTCTGGTAGAAGATATTGCTTTTCAAGTTGGTAGGACTGGAGTTATTACGCCAGTTGCTCACTTAAAGCCTGTTTTGGTGGCTGGATCGACTGTTTCTAGGGCGACTTTACATAATGAGGATGAAATAAAGCGTCTTGATGTGAGAGTTGGTGATACGATTGTTTTGCAAAAAGCTGGAGATGTAATTCCACAGGTTGTGAAGGTGGTGGTGGAGTTGCGACCAAAAGATTCTAAAGTTTTTGTTTTTCCTAAAAAAATAAAAGAATGTGGAGGGGACGGGAGTATCGAGAGGGTTCCTGGAGAAGTGGCTTATAGATGTGTAAATAAGGATTCTTTTGAAATGCAAAGAAGAAGGTTGCATTATTTTTCTTCGAAGGCTGCATATGATATCGAGAATCTCGGGCCGAAGGTTATTGATGTTTTGCTTGAAAATAATTTGATACAAAATGCTGTAGATATTTTTACTTTGGAAAAAGGGGATCTGCTCTCGCTTCCTCGTTTTGCAGAAAAGTCAGTAGATAATTTGCTGGCTTCTATAAATGATGCAAGGAAAGTTTCTTTGAGTCGATTTATCGTTGGGCTTTCTATTGATGGAGTTGGAGAAGAAACTGCTGTACTTTTGGCGGATACATTTTTGAGTATTGATAGGGTGCGTAATTTGAGTTTTGAAGAATTGGATGAGGTGCGGGGTATTGGGGAAGTTGTGGCGAGATCTATTTATGATTGGTTTAGGGAGGAGGAGAATAAGAATCTGGTGGATGGTTTGTTGGAGCAAGTGGAGGTGGAGGAGCCGGCGCGCTTCGCGCGCCGGCCCACCGGCCCATTCTCAGGAAAAACAATAGTTCTCACCGGAACTCTCCAAGCACTTTCACGCGATGAAGCAAAAGAAAAAATCCGGAATGCCGGAGGAAGTATATCTAGCTCAGTTTCAAAAAATACAGATTTTGTGGTGGCAGGAGAAAAAGCTGGAAGCAAGCTCACACAAGCCGAAAAATTTGGAGTAAAAGTTTTGTCTGAAGAAGAATTCCTGAATAGGTACTCTGTTAAATAGATTACTAAAAAATAAATATAAAAAGAAAGACCCCCGGACGCGTAACGGAGCGTGCGGGGGTCGAAGTGACTTAGACTAGCTAAGTAAATCCTGTGGGATGCTTCATATAAGCCTCCTTTCTGGTTAAGGTTCAATCAGGCAGTGTTCCTAAGACATCAGTGTCCTAGAAACGTGCCGGCCGGGCGCCGTCAGACGGGTGTCAACAAATAGGTATAATCATTGTGACCTGCTGTGGGAGCGCCTCGGATTTGGGCAATTTTCATCTCTATATATATGGTTGCGATGAATCATAGATTCATCAGGTTCTTTCCAGCTTTCGAGTCACGCAGGACTTCTATGGCCATTTTGGCGTATAGTGTCCGGTGACAAGCTGGGCGAGGGCGGGGAAATTATTCGATAATTCAACTCAAATCTCTCGAAAGAGATACTGTAAAAGTTCATCGAGATAAATCCCCCACACCTCATTCGCTAAATATCCTATCACATACAAAATATTTGTCAAGTATTTTGTTAAATTCATTTTATATTGAAAAATAACCCTCAAATGCTACACTTGACCCTATATGGAAATAAAAGACGTAGAAAAACTCGCAAACCTATCTAGATTGACCCTTTCGCCTGAAGAAATAGAGGCTAGAAGAAAGGAAATATCAGATATTGTCGGATTTATAGAGACTCTAAGTGAGGCGGGAGACTTTGATGAATCAGATGTAATAGAGAGCGCAGGCGTTCGAAATGTAATGCAACCAGACGAAAATCCACACGAATCAGAACTTTATACAAAAGACCTTATAGAACTTGCACCTGACTCACAAGACGATTTCGTTAAAGTAAAAAAAATCTTATAACATGGAACTGACTAAACTATCTATAAAAGAACTTCACGAGAAGTTGATGAAAAAAGAAATCACCGTGCGTGAGCTTGCAGACGCATACATTAAAAACGTCAAAGAAAAAAATGATTCTATAAATGCATTCATTACAATTTTTGATGACATCGACGCGCAAGCAGAAGAAGCGCAAAAGAAAATTGATAGCGGAGAAGCACATTTGCTAACAGGTATTCCAATTGCGATAAAAGACGTGATCCAAACAAAAGGAAAGCGTACAACTGGTGGTTCGAAAATTTTGGAAGAATATGTTTCACCTTATGATGCGACTGTTATTCTTAAGTTACGCGCTCTTTCACCAGTGTTTATCGGTAAAACAAATACTGACGAATTTGCCCAAGGTGCTTCTACTGAATATTCAGCTTACGGAGTTACAAAAAATCCACACGACTTAGAGAGAGTGGCAGGAGGATCTTCTGGAGGAAGTGCTGCAGCTGTGGCATCTGAGATGGCAGTAGTGGCGCTTGGTTCTGACACAGGTGGATCTATCAGACTTCCAGCAAGTTTTTGCGGAGTGACAGGACTAAAACCAACCTACGGTTCTGTTTCTCGACATGGGCTTTTGGCTATGGCCAGCTCTTTTGATGTGATAGGAAGTTTTTCAAAAAATACAGAAGATTCAGAAATTTTATTTAATGCAATAAAAGGAAAAGATGAGCTCGATTCTACAACCGTCGAAGGAGAAAATGACAAAGAAACAAAAATTATTGGAGTACCAAGAAGTTTTTTGAAAGAAGGAGTTGATCCAGATGTTTTGGAAAAATTTGAAGAATCTCTGAAAAAATTAGAATCAGAAGGATATACTTTAAAAGATATAGAAATTCCAAGCTTAAAATACGCGCTTCCTGTTTACTACGTTTTAGTTCCGGCTGAAGTTTCTTCAAATATGTCTCGATATGACGGGATAAAATACGGAGCGCATACTGATGGAAAAGATTTGATTGATGGATACTTTAAAACACGCGGAGAATTTCTAGGTCCTGAAGTAAAGCGTAGAATAATGCTTGGAACTTATGTTTTGTCTGCTGGTTACGCTGATCAATTTTATAGAAAAGCATGGCACGTGCGGAGCTTAATTAAAAAAGATGTAGAAAAAGTTTTCGAAGAAGTAGACGCTATTGTACTTCCTGTATCTCCAACTCCTGCATTTAAAATCGGTGAAAGATCAGAAGACCCGTTGCAAATGTACTTGATAGATATTTTTACTGTAGTTGCAAACGTCACTGGAATGCCAGCAATGTCTTTGCCTGGAGGAACTGTAGAAAGAGATGGAAAAGAATTGCCGACAGGATTTCAGATGTTCGCACCTCATTTACACGAAGACAGACTCTTTGAACTTGGAAAGAAATTTGAGACAATAAAGTAAAGCTTAAAAGCTACTTTATATGGCCGAAGAAAAATCAGGACCAAAATCAAATAATGCACTAGAGGGTATTCTCCTGATAATTCTTTTGCTGCTTGCATTAAGTGGGTATTTAAATAAAGGGAGTCAGACTTTGTCTGAAAGAGATAGGTTAAATCTTCCTGCCTCTGGAGATGGGAGTTACATTGGGGACGGTTCATTTATTGATAAGGATGGAAATGGAATAGATGATCGTATCGATGACGGATCTTTTATAGATAAAAATAATAATGGAATAGACGACCGACTGGAAGGTGGAAGTGGCGGAAGAGCAGATGGAGGATATAAACCAGTAGAAAAAAGTATTTTTAATTTTGGTTCTCTTTTGGGCCCAGGTATTTTGAAAAAAGGTACAGAAGTAATAAATAAGAATGCACTTGCAGTAAGAAAAGAAGCTGCCGGAGCAATAATAGGTGAACAGGCAAAAAGAATAAAGGGAAAAATAGTTGATGGACCAATTTTGTCTTTTGGAACAACTTGGTGGAAGATTAATTATCCAGATGCTCCAGACGGCTGGGTTTCTCAGGAAGATATAACTTCTAGGATAAGGGCTTTCACGGTACTTGAAATAATTCCTATCATATACGAAATAATAAAACCTATTGGATTTATTTTTGTTATTTTGCTTCTTATTTTTATAATGATAATTAAATCAAAACTCGGAACCGTTTTGCTTATTGCTCAGAAGAAGAGAAAGATGATTGATGAGAAGGTTGAAGAAGAACAAAAATTAAACGAACCCGTAGTTGTGGCTGGAATTCCGAATCTTCCGGTTGGAAATAATGAGGCGCCAACTTCTGTTTCTAGAAATCCTAGATGGGATCATATTCAAGAATTGCTTGTTTCAAGAAGTGTGAATGATTGGAGGCAAGCTATCATAGAATCAGATATTGTTTTGGATGAAATGTTGAAGAGGATGGGATATGAGGGAGAGAGTGTTGGAGAGAGGATGAAGGGAATAGAGCGAAGTGATTTTGTTACTTTGGATAAAGCTTGGGAGGCGCATAAAGTGAGAAATAGAATTGCGCATGATGGTATTGATTTTCAGATTACAAGAAAAGAGGCTGAGAGAGTGATTAAGTTGTACAAAGAGGTTTTTGAGGAGTTTTACTTTATTTAAGATTTTATAAGGTGCTGAATTTATCCAGACACTTCATAAATCAAAAATATAGTCATCTTCACGATAAATATCTCGAAACTCGATTTACAAATAAAAAAATAAGAAAGAAAGTAGGTGTTCTGAAGTGGTTGGGCGTAGGGTCTGGGCTTCAGACACCTACTTTCTTTCTTATTTTTTTATTTGTAAATCTTAAACAGTCGAGATATTTTCGTTCAGATTCCTTATTTTTTATTTATTCTGGTGTAGGACAAATTCAGCACCTTATAAAATCTTAAATAAAGTAACCCCTGCTCTATATATTTGCTGCATTGCTTAATAGCTCAAAATATGTTACAAAGTATATACAAGATATTTAAATGTTCTTAATAAAGAACATTTTTATTGTATTAAATGCGGGGTGGAGAAGTAGTATCTCGAAAGGCTCATAACCTTTAGGCCCCAGTGCAAGTCTGGGCCCCGCAACAAAAAGATGAGATGACTTGTAAAATGATGCTATAAATATTATATTGATGTGTACATCACTCGGGATAGCTCAGTTGGTTAGAGCGTAGCACTCATAAAGCTAAGGTCGACGGTTCAATTCCGTCTCCCGAGACAAAAGAGATTTGCAGATAATACAAAGATTAAAAAACAAGGCAAAAAATAAAAGAGTTTTTGAAGTTTAGGCTCTGCGCCAAAGCGCTTCAAAAACTCTTTTATTTTTTGTCTTGTTTACAACACATTGCTTGTTTGTCAAATATGTGATATTTTATTTGAGAATGAAAATGAAGATAATCTCATTGCTGGGCTGCATTTTTTTGATAGTTTTTATCATTTATGCAGCGAATGACGGGCGCGAGTCCGTGAAAGATTACAGTCATTTAGTGACTAAAAAACAAAGACTTTCCGAAGAGGAAGTCGAAAACAAAGAGATTGTCGAGTCCTCGGCAACTCTCACTGAAGACAAGATAATTCTGGAAGAAACTCCAGTAATTGCATCTTCAGAAGATGTTTTGGTGATACAGTGATTATTACACATCAAATCAAGCGCCGGAAACCCCGGCGCTTTTTATATTAAAATATTTTAAAAATTCTATTTATTCTATGGGAAATTTAGGTTGCAAAATGCCAAAAATGTGACTATAATGCCTTACCACACAGCGTTTTTGTCTGTATTGTGGTATTCTTTTAAGAAGATTACTTAAGAGAATTACGCATTTATTTAGATTATGATTTGATAAAGCTCAGCGCTTTATCAAATCCTTATCCCAAAAAATGCGGGTGTAGCTCAGCTGGTTAGAGCGTCCGCCTGTCACGCGGAAGGTCGAGGGTTCGAGTCCCTTCACTCGCGCAGATAGTATTTTCACAAGAAAATTCTGAATCTAGTTTTATAAAAAAAGGTTTGTTTTGGTTCACACAAGTGGTATGATTTTTGTATGAAAATATATGTAGCTCATTCGTCTGGATTTGATTTTAAAAAAGAACTTTACGAAGTTATTAGAAATTCAGATTTAAATATTGAACATGAGATAGTTTTGCCTCACGAACAGTCCTCAGAACTTTTTAATCCAAAAGAATATTTTGAAGAATGTGATTTGGTAATTTCTGAATGTTCATATCATTCAACAGGTATGGGTATTGAATTAGGTTGGGCTGATGATAAAAAAGTGAGAATTATTTGTATACACAAAGACGATACCAATCCATCCTCTTCTCTAAAATCTGTAACTAATGAGTTCGTTGAATATTCTTCTCCTGAGGAACTAATTAATAAATTAAAGGAGATTATCTAACCAGTCTAGTTCCAACAACGTCACTTCGACTCACTACGTTCGCTCAGTATAAACAACGAAAGTCCTCCTTAGCTAAAGCTTCGGAGGACACAGCGCGCATCGATTTTAGGCTATATTTATTGATTTATTTTCTTGAATCATATTATGAATCATTGAAATTAAATCAAGATTTCCTCTCAATCTTAGTGGCGATACACACTCTCTTTTTCCCGTTTACAATGCTTCAGGTCGGCGCTCTTTTCATTTCAAAAGATGATTTAATAAAGACTCCTAGTGTGTAACCTAGAGAGTTTTTTTATTAAAATAATCCTCAATAATATCCAATATTCGCGCATCTTTATATCCCCGCTATAGACTACAATCTCAGTGTTTTTTGAATATGGTAATATTTCTACATGAAAATAATTTCACTAAACACCTGGGGAGGTAGAGCAGGTAAAGATTTGCTCTTGAATTTTTTTAGGAAAAATAATGAAATTGATATTTTTTGTTTGCAGGAAATGTGGAGGGGTGGTGATGATTTGAATTTAGAAGAATTGGGTTTGGATGTTTCCAGAGAGGTTACTTACAACTTACTTGATGGAATATCGGCACAATTACCGAATCATAAATATTATTTCAGGCCACATGTTGGGGATCACTATGGATTGGTAATTTTTATTAAAAAAGATATCGAAGTTTTAGAGGAAGGAGATATTTTTGTATACAACGAAAAGGGTTTTTATGAAGAAGGAAATATTGGAAATCATGCTCGAAATCTTCAATACATAACTTTTAAACACAATGGAGAATTGCTAACAGTTATAAACTTTCACGGTCTTTGGAATGGAAAAGGCAAGACAGATACTCCTGACAGACTTTTACAATCTACAAATATTATTAATTTCATTAACAAATTAGATAATCCATACATCTTAGTTGGAGATTTTAATTTAAAGCCAGATACAGAAAGTTTAAAGAAAATAGAGGATGCTGGGGCATTGAATCTAATTAAAAAATATAATATTAAATCAACAAGAACTAGTTTTTATGAAAAAGAAGAGAAGTTTGCGGATTATGTTTTTCTTTCCCAAGACTTGAAAGAGAAAGATTTTAAAGTGCTTGAGGATGAGGTGTCAGATCATGCAGCTTTACTGATTGAGGTTTAGTATTTTCATTTTTCTGTTAGTATGAAGAAATATGGAAATACTAAAAACAATACCGCAAAATTCTTATCAATGGATTATGAATAACGGACTCTCTATAGTTGGAATTCTTATAGGGGCTTTTATTTTAAGAATCGTCTTATCAAAAGTTATTGAAAAAACTGTTCGAAGGGCAATTGGTCAAACTGGGCAGCATTTATCTAAAGAAGCAGAAGAGAAAAGAGAAAATACTCTTATAAAAATACTAAACGGAACTCTAAAAGTAGTCGTCTGGATTTTTGCAGTCATGATGATTCTTTCAAATGTTGGTGTAGAGATTGGGCCGCTTCTTGCCGCAGCAGGAATTGCGGGTGTGGCTATTGGTTTTGGAGGACAGTATTTGATTAGAGATTTGATATCAGGATTTTTTATTATTATCGAAAATCAATATCGAGTAGGAGACGCTGTGAGTTTTGGAGAAATAAATGGAGTTGTGGAGGATATTTCACTTAGGATGACTACTTTGCGCGACCTGGATGGAATAGTGCATCACATACCGCACGGAGAGATTACAAAGGTTTCGAATCTCTCTAAAGGTTTTTCTCGAGTCAATCTAAATGTCGGCGTGGCTTATGAATCTGATCTAGAGAAAGTCATTGAAGTTATAAATAAAGTAGGACTTGAATTGGCAGAAGATCCTGAATGGAAAGATAAGATAAAGAGTGAGCCAAAGTTTTTGCGAGTAGATAATCTAGGAGATTCTTCTATCGAATTAAAAATCCTAGGTGATACAAATCCTATGGCGCAATGGGCAGTCACGGGAGAACTCAGAAAGAGGCTAAAGAGTGCTTTTGATAAAGAAGGAATTTCAATGCCTTATCCTCAGAGGACAATCTCGTACTTGAATGGAGAGAAATAAATGTAATATTTGGTATTATTATGTACAGGTTAAAGAAATTCTCGATATTTAATGATATTAATATTTAAAACAAAAAAATGGAATCAGAAAAGCTAGAATTTATAAAAGAACATTCTGTAGGAATTGTTTCAACTTGTGATAATGATATGCCACACGGAGTTCCTGTATATTATTATTTTGATAAGGAAAAAGAATTATTTTATTTTGTAACAAAAGATGCCACTAAAAAATACTCTAATTTGAGTAAAAATAAGAATGTTTTTCTTACTATTTTTAGAGAAAATCCTCAGGCAGTTTTTACGGCAGAATGTGTCGCAGAACCTTTGGATTGCAGTAAAGATGATTGCATAGACATTATGGACAGTTTAATAGAAGTACATTCTACTCAAGAATATTATCCAAGTCCTATATCGATGCTTAAAGAAGGTACGCTTAAGTTGATAAAATTAGAAATAAAGAATTCTAATTTTAAATCTTATCGAAAAGATATTTAAATTTTATTTGAAAATTTCTTTATTAAAATAGGGGTAATAATCCCGATAAAATATCCTGCTAATACTTGTATTGGTGTATGAACTCCAAAATACAACCTACTCAATCCAACAGAAATTACCAACATAATAATTCCCAGAGTAATCGGGTACTTATATTTATTTTCCAATTTTTTTACAAAAAGAATGTAAGTAATGTATCCTAGAAAAATACTTAAGGCTGCATGACCACTTGGGAAGGCATATCCGTCTACTTTTATTATTGAATTTTCTGGTCGCTCTATTTTAAATAAGTTCTTCAGAATCCATACAATAGCAAGTGTATGGAGAGACGATATAAAAACAAAAGACGCTTCTTTTCTTCGTCCTTGCATTATCAGTATATGCAAAATTATCAATACTAAAATAGCAAAAGATATTTCGCTTGTTATTTTCGTGAAAAAGAATACTAAATAATCATTATTCATGAATAAATTATATCAGTTATTTTATTTACAGACTGTTTACATCATGTATTGATTTTTTGCTTCATGAGGTCTAGTATGGCTACTTATATTATATAAGTAGAAAATATAGGTATGACCATCGGAATTATTGCTTCAATCATTTTTATTTTAGGATACATTGGAATCACTCTAGAGCATAAAACTCATATAAATAAGTCAGCTTTTGCTCTCATAACAGGAACATTACTTTGGGTTTTGGTAGGGCTTACAAATCCGCATGCAATAGATGAGCATATTATAGAAGCAGGTTTTGATATTTTTAGTATCACTATTTTTCTTCTAGGAGCGATGTCTCTTGTAGAGATTTTAATACACTACAGACTCTTTGATATCATCAGAGATAAACTTCTTTCTTTTAATGTCTCTATAAAAAAGCAATTCATTATATTGTCAATACTCGCTTTCTTTTTGTCTGGAATTATAGATAACCTTACTACTACTATTGTTTTAATTCAGATTGCAAGAAAGTTTTTCTGGAAAGAAAACTTATTGGTCGCGGCGGTTTCTATTGTGATTGCTGCAAATGCGGGAGGGGCATTTTCTCCTATTGGAGATGTTACTACTATTATGCTTTGGATTGCAGGAAAATTCTCTGCTTCTGAAATTATTTTGAAAGGATTTTTGCCAGTTGTTGTATTGGCGACAATATCTACTTTTCTTCTATCATTTAAAATAAAAAAAGAAGATACAATTTCTGAAGAGATCAAGGTTTCAGAACCTATGACCAGTGGAGAAAAAGTTGTTATTACCGCAGCTCTATTTTCTTTCCTTTTGCCAATTCTCGCAAAGACTGTTCATTTGCCGCCAGTAATGGGTATTCTTTTGGGAGTAGGGGTAACTTGGTTTATTGTCGATTTGTTAAAAGGAGTTTCTACATGCAGAACCCACCTTACTGCATCTATTGAAAATCTAGTCCAAAAGACAGATATATCATCTATTAAATTCTTTATCGGTATTTTGTTGGCAGTTTCAGCATTGTCTGCACTTGGAATTTTGGAGTACGTGTCACATGTTATTTATGGAGAAACCGGGGAAGTTATGAGAATCATTTCAGGAAACATAATCATCGGACTTATTTCTTCTATTCTAGATAATATACCGCTGACTGCAATTGCTATCGATATTTTAGAAACAACGGATACCGATTTGTGGATACTCTTGGCTCTGTCTGTTGGTACCGGAGGTTCATTGCTTCCAATTGGTTCTGCATCAGGAGTTATTGCTATGGGACTTATAAAAGATTTAACTTTTAAAGAATATATAAGAATTGGATTTATTCCAGCCTTTGTGGCATTTTGTTTTGCTGTCTTAGTGTGGGCAGCTCAGACATTCTTATTTTAATTGAAAGAAAAACATAACGTCGTGCGTACTATGATAGTGTGTACTTATGGATGATTTAATTAATAAATCAGACGAAGAGATTGTTGAACTTTCGATAGGAAATTCGGACTATTTTTCTCATATAATAAAAAGATATAAAGATAAATTGAGAAGATATATAAGAAGACTAACTTCTGCAAGTGATGATAATACTGATGATATTCTCCAGGATGTTTTTATAAAGGCATATATAAATATAAAAAGTTTTGATCCATCTCTAAAATTTTCTTCTTGGATATATCGAATTGCACATAACGAAGCAATTTCTTTTTATCGAAAAAAGAAAAAGCACGATGATACTTTTTTGTACGATGAGGAAATTATAGAAAATATTTCAGATGAGATTGATATAGAAAAAGAATATATTGATTTGGAATTCCAAAAATCTTTCACAGAAGCCATAAATGATTTAGATGAAAAATATCGTAATGTCATAATTCTTAAATTTATAGAAGGGAAGGACTATGATGAAATATCAGATATTATCAAAAAACCTCCTGGAACTGTCGCCACATGGATAAATAGAGGAAAAGAAAAGTTGAAGGAGATTGTTAAGGAGAAAGGATTAAAAAGACATGAATAACAAAAACAAAAAAAAGAATATAGACGAACTTATTTTGGAAAAGATAAAAGGCGTTGAAGTTACTCCCAAATGGAAATTCGCTATAAAGAATATGGCTATATGGTTTTTTGGAATATCCACAGTCGTTGCTGGCGGACTATCTTTGGCTGCAACCATATTTGTATTTAGAAATGTTAGATATGAATTATATGAGGCGACGCACGAAAATTTACTGACTTTTTTTGTTGAATTTATACCAGTTCTTTGGATATTTTCTTTATGTGCTTTTGTTGCAATTACATATTATTCTTTTAGGAATACAGAGAATGGATACAAGCAAAGATTTTCTATAATTATTTTAGGAACAGTACTACTTACTTTTATGTTGGGATTTTTTCTGCACATCGCAGGTATGGGTAGATTTATTGATAAGGATTTGGGAAGAAGAATTCCATTTCATAAAGATGTGGAGATGAGAAATATGGATATATGGGCACATCCTGAAAAAGGATTATTGGTGGGTCTTGTATCTTTTGAAGGTGAGAAAATTGTACTAAAGGGCGCAGACGGTATCGATAGAGAATTGTTAATTGAGGACATATCAGAAAAAGAGATAGAGGTTATAGAAGATAATTTGAATGTTAGAGTAATAGGAATTGATTCGGAAGATGGTTTCTATGTCTGCATGATAATACCTTTTGAAAAAATGCCTCCCATTGAAAGAAAAATAAATACAAAACGTAGTAATAATTGTAAGGGAGTTAAACCTTATATGAAATTAATTAAAATTTAAAAATTATATTCCAGTATATGAATAGAAAAAATAGTTCTTTTACTAACCCCAAATCAATAGCTATTTTAGGTACATTAGTTCTTGGAGGAGTGCTTATGGCATCAAATGCATATGCATTCGGATTAGGAACAGCTCCTAGTCTTACTGAGGAACAAAAAAATGTTCTTCAAGAAGCACGTGAACTTCGTGAAAGTGGTGATCGTGAAGGTGCTCAGGAACTTTTGAAAAACATCGGAGTTGATTTGAAAACTCTTCGCGCAGATAGAAAGATGCATAAAGAAGAGATGAAAAAGAAACACGATGAAATAAAATCTGCTATTGAAAATAATGACTACGACCTTTTTAAAGAATTAACAGCAGACGCTCCTATAAAGGATGACGTAACTCAAGAAATTTTTGCAAAAATGGTTGAAGCTCATGAATTGAGGGAGAATGGTGATATTGAAGGTGCTAAAGCTATTATGGAAGAAATAGGTTTTGCTCCGCATGGTCCACACGGTCCTCATCATGATGGCGAAGGAAAAGGATTCCGTCATCAAGAAGGTCAAGAAGATAAATAGTTCTTTTGTAAAAATAAGTAGAAAAATAAAAGTGTAAACGAAAAATAGCCCGAAGGGCTATTTTTCGTTTATCCCTGCCAACTTTAGCAAAGCAAACTTTTCATCTGTATAAAGTGGCCTACCTTCTCCTTCCTCAACACCAAATAGTTTTATTGGTCCAAATCTGACGCGCTTCAATTTTTTAACTTGATATCCAAGAGCTGCAGTCATACGGCGAATCTGGTGCTTTTTTCCTTCAGTCAAAATTATAGAAAAAGTCTTGGCACCTGTAATTTTAACTTTACAAGGTTTTGTAATATATCCTTCAATATCTACACCTCTTTCCATTTTTGTTTTAAAAGACGGTTTAAGATCTTTGTCGACTCGGACATTGTATTCTTTTTCGTGATCGTATTTTGGATTTAGAAGCTTATCTACAATTCTTCCGTCATTTGTAAGAATCATCAATCCATTTGAATCTTTGTCGAGTCTTCCGATAGGAGAGAGGCGCACTTTGCTTTTATAAACATCTTCCACACTTAGTTCTCCATTTTGTGGATTATGAGAAACTACACCTCGAGGCTTATTAAAAAGAACATACTGAAAGCTTTCTTTTAGTTTCTTTAGCCTGTTTGCAACTTGTACATCATCATTTTCTTCTACTTTCTGTCCAAGGACTGCGACTTTGCCATTTATTCGAACAAGGCTTTGTTGAATCATTGTGTCAGCCTGCCTACGTGAACAGTAGTTTTTTAAATACAGGTATCTGTTTATTCTAATAGGGTATTCTATATCTTCCATAGGGATGATAATGACACACAGTTTGTTTATATGCAATGCGTCGGGTATTTTTAAGTGATATACTTTAAGTAATAATAATTAAAATATCTTAAATTATATGAACTTACATTTTAAAAGAAATGTCTTTATATCGTACATTCTCACTATAATATTTATTTTATGGTCAGTTGCTATGTTTTTTTCTGGAGCTCGAGAAACTATCGCAAATAATCTGTACGCAATTTACGCAATTATTTATTTAATAGCTGGAATATGGGGAATTATTTATTCTAGGAAAATAGAGCGAGGGATAATCCATAGTGCTTTGAATTATTGGGGAGTTTCACTCATCTTTTACTCTATTGCTCTTTTTATTCAGACTTACTATGTAACTTTTATAGGGCAAGAATTCTACCCTTCTATTGCTGATTGGTTTTTCTTTGCTCACATAGTATTTCTATTTATTGGAAGTTTCTATGTTTTGAAAATTTATATAAATGGAATTGGTCTAAAGCATATTATAGGAGGGATGATAGGAATATTACTATCTGGTTTTGTAACATATCGATATTTTGGAGTTCCAGAATTTGGAGTAGAGGATTCTACTTTTTGGATAGACTTCTTCAACTCATTTTATGTTTTAACAGGATTCCTTTCAATGCTTCTCATAATCCTTATACTTATTTTTGCAGGCGGGAAAATTTTTAAAGGATTGGTCTACTTTGTCCTTGGTATAGCAACTCAAACTCTTGGAGATATTTTATTTATAACAAGATATGAAGCAGGAACTTTCTGGGCAGGGGATATATCAGACATCATATATGTAATTAGCGGATTACTGTATGCTTTGGCCGTTATATATACCGCCCAGGGCTTTTTAAGCAAGAAAAGAGAACAAATAAGCACAGCTCAAATACAAACTGAAGATAATGTAAATTTGCAGTAAATTAAGGCACCAATAAATAAGGCTTATTTAGAGCCTTATTTTTGATATATATACATTGACAAATACACTACATGTGCTATAATCCTTAATGGAATTGAGAGTAGGCGAGTGCCTACTCTTCGTGTTAATGAGGATGTTTCAAATCTACCACCCACAAATAGTAGATTCCTCATTAGACGTAAATCTCCACGTAAATAAACGTTAGAGAAAAGAAACAGAGAGATGAAAATTGAAAACCAAAAGAAAGATAAAGTCAGAATTGCAAATCGCTTCACCAAAATCTACTGGGCAACGCTCGGTATGATTATGGGAAGTTTCGCAACTCTGATTTTCCTAAACTTCACCCCAAAAGACAACCGCGATTCATTTACGGGTGTCTGGGACAAGACCGTGTACGCGGTCAAAATCGCCTTCACTTCTTCGGAAGAAAAAGAGAAGACGGAGAGTGAGGTAAAGGAGGAAGCCTCTGTCGAGGAGTCAGTTTCAGAGGATTCCTATGATGGACCTTCTGGTGGATTGCTTCCTACAATGGGAGAAGGAGAGGACGATCCGTTTGTAGGGATGTCTCAGGTTGAGTCATCCAAGCAACTTTTGAAGGAGCTCATTAAAACGGGCGAAATCAAAAAGAGGCTTACTCCAAAGCAAGTCGCAAACATCATGTGCGCTGAGTACGATGGTGAAAAATTGCAAGGCGATTTGCACTTGGGTGCAGACCGTTCTTACGGAGTTTTGCAAATTCGTCAACCGTGCGTTCTCGATGTAAATAAGACGTACGGAACCAGAATCAGCTCCACCGACTGTGAGCATGACGTCGAGCTATCAGTTCTCGTCATGCATGCTTATATAAATCGGTACGTAGATTCGGGGATTCTCCCTAAAAATCCTACATTCAGAGATATGGCCCTGTTCCACACAAGTGGCCCAACAGGCTACAAAAACAATGCCAAGCTTTGGTATTGGGACAGGGTCAAAGGGAAAACCGAGAAAGAGATTGCAGTAATGTACTCTCAGTTTGGTAAATACATTTCGCAAGCATAAAGATGAAGATATTATTTATCTTTATGGTTCTGTCAATCTACGGATTGATGGAAATCCTCGATATTATTTTTTAAATCAACCCCGCTCGGATCTTCGGATCCGAGCGGTTTTCTTTTTGTATTTTAAAAATTTATAATATCTTAAAATACAAAAACATTAATCCAAAAATATGATATCCTTATTCCCGTTCTCATATCATAAATAATGTAGAATATATCAAGTGCCGTTGTAGTTCAGTGGCAGAACACTTCATTGGTAATGAAGAGGTCCTGGGTCCGATTCCCAGCAACGGCTCCCCTATTAAAAAATGAAAAATAAAGACGAAATAAAAAAGAAGATCGCAGAGATAGAAGTGGCCATGAATCAGGCAGATTTTTGGAATGATAAAAATTTGGCGCAGAGTAAGATAAAAGAATTGCAAGATTTGAAAGACAGTCTAGAAGGTTTTGGAAAATACGACAGAGGAAATGCCATTCTTACAATTTTTGCTGGAGTGGGAGGAGATGATGCTGAAGATTTTGCACGAATGCTTTTGGAAATGTATATAAAATTTTCTGATTCAAAAGGTTGGCAGTCTCACAGACTCTCTTCTCACGAAACTGATTTTGGGGGATACAAAACAGTGACATATGAAATCACTGGAAAAAATGCATACGGAACTTTAAAACACGAATCGGGGGTCCACAGACTAGTGCGGAAATCCCCTTTCAATTCTGCAGGAAAAAGGCAGACTTCTTTTGCGATGGTGGAGATTACTCCTGAATTTGAAAAAGAAACAGACTACGTTTTGCCTGAAGAAGAAATAACCATAGAGCACACCAAATCAAGCGGCCCTGGTGGGCAAAATGTAAATAAAAGGGAGACAGCAGTCCGTATTACTCATATACCCACAAAATTAACAGCTTTCATTGATTCAGAAAGAAGTCAGAATCAAAACAAAGAAAAAGCGTTAGCGATTTTAAAAGGAAAAGTATATAATAAGCGTCAGGAGGAGCAGAAATTATTGGAGGATGGAATGACTATTTCAAAAACTGTTGACGCAGAATGGGGAAGTCAGATTCGCTCTTATGTCCTGCATCCGTATAAACTTGTAAAAGATCATCGAACAGAAGTGGAGGTTCGAGATACTGATAAAGTTTTTTCTGGAGACCTTGATGTTTTTATTTCTGCCATGAAAGAAAAATCAAATCAGTAATCCTTAATATTAAATTTTAAAAAAAGCATGATTTATTTTGATAATGTCTCAAAAATCTATAAAGATGAAACCATCGCTCTCGAAGGTATTGATTTAACTATAGAGCCACAAGATTTCGTATCTATTGTCGGTCATTCTGGTGCCGGAAAAACTACACTCATAAAACTTCTTTTAGCAGAAGAATATCCAACCGAAGGAGAAGTATTTTTTGAATCAAATAATATTCATAAATTAAAAAGAGGAGATATAAGTAAATTTAGAAGACAAGTTGGTACTATTTTTCAAGATTTCCGTTTGATACCAGACAAGACTGTTTTTGAAAATGTTGCTTTTGCTATGGAGGTTGCAGGTAGAACAGATGAGGAAATTGCTACAGATGTGCCACACGCTCTTGATCTTGTTGATATTGGTCACAAAATATGGAGCTTCCCTCATGAGCTTTCTGGAGGAGAAAAGCAAAGAGTGGCAATTGCTCGGGCTATTGTAAATCAGCCAGACGTATTGGTAGCAGATGAACCTACTGGAAATCTAGACCCTGTTACAACTTATGAAATAGTGCAGATTCTGAAGAAGATTAATGATCTTGGAACTACGGTTATTTTAACTACGCACAATAAAGGTGTAATTGATTCACTTGAAAGACGAGTTATTACACTAGAGGATGGAAGAATTATTAGAGACGATTCTTCTGGAAGGTACTCAGTTTAATTTAAAAAATTCCCAAAAAAGTATTTAATCTCTGGAGTCGAAAACTTTAGGAATTAAATATTTTTTGTTTTCGTATCTTTTATGCTAGATTGTATCTTGAATATGGATCCGCAAAAAAGAATATTAGTTGGTATTAATACACAAGCCGGAGATCTGAGAACCGGAGAAATCTGCACAGATGATTCAAGAGGACGACTCATTAGTCGACAGGAACAGCTCAGGAGACAGCATCTCGCAGATCAACGAGAGTCAGATCGTAGAGAAAGAAGAGAATTAGAAAATTTTAAGAGACAGGTACGCAGATCTTTCGTAAGAAGGAAGTCACAATAATCCACAAAGCGCTCATCTAGCGCTTTTTTATTACCTCAGTTTTATCATAAGGGATGTTTTTAATCCTGAAATCTATGATATTATTACATCTATAAAAATATGTTTTGGATAAATTTTAAACGAATCTTTCGTTCTGGTTTTGTAAGCTTTTGGCGAAACGGAATAGTGTCACTATCTGCCGTTTTGGTTATGGTAATCACACTATTTGTTATTTCAGGAATTTTGCTAACAAGCGCACTTTTCAATGAAGCGCTTCTGTCTATAAAAGAAAAAGTTGATGTAAACGTATACTTCACAACTGAAGCTCCAGAAGAAGAAATTTTAAATCTTAAAAAAACTTTAGAGACACTTCCTGAAGTAAAATTCGTAGATTATGTATCAAGAGATCAGGCCCTTATTGATTTTAGAGAAGATCACAAAAATGATCAGAAAACTCTAGAAGCGCTAGATGAGCTTTCAGAAAATCCACTTGGTGCAGTTTTAAATATCAAAGCAGTTGAAACTTCTCAATACGAAGGAATTGCAAATTATCTAGAACAAAACTATCCAGCAGAAACAAGCTCTCTAATAGACAGCATCAACTATTTCCAAAACAAAGAAGCTATTGATAAATTAAACTCTGTTATTTCTTCTGGTCAAAAGCTTGGGGCTATCGTCAGTATAATGTTTATTATTGTCGCTATCTTGATCACTTTAAATACAGTTAGACTTATTATCTATAGTTCAAGAGATGAGATAAAAGTGATGCGCCTTGTCGGAGCAAGTCATATCTATGTCACAGGTCCTTTTATCATTACAGGTGCTATATACGGAGCTTTTGCTAGTATTTTGACCCTTGTACTGTTGTATCCTTTCACATATTGGGTTGGACCTACTACAAATGCATTCTTCGGACTTTCAGTATTTTCATACTACACTCAGTTATTTGCCGAACTTTTCCTAGTAGTCTTCTTCTCTGGTATACTAATCGGGTCAATCTCTAGTTTCTTGGCGATAAAAAGATATCTCAAAGAACGATAAGAAAATATCAAGAAATGTCAGTAAAGAAAACCAACAACCACAAATACATTTTCGTAATCGGAGGAGTAATGTCTGGAGTTGGTAAAGGAATCACCACATCATCCATTGGAACAATTCTCCAATCAATGGGACACAAAGTTAATTTAATGAAAGTTGATCCGTATCTAAATGTCGATGCGGGTAATATGAACCCCACCGAGCATGGTGAGGTTTTTGTTATGGATTGTGGACTTGAGACAGATCAGGATATGGGAAATTACGAAAGATTTTTAAATCGTGATTTATCTAAAGTAGATTATGTAACAAGCGGAATGGTCTACAACCACGTCATTCAAAAAGAAAGAAGTCTTGGGTATGCCGGAAAATGTGTCGAAGCAATTCCTGATATTCGCGATGAAATAATTCACCGATATGTAGAATCTGGAAAGAAAAATGAATCTGATATTACGATTGTTGAAATTGGAGGAACTGTCGGAGATTATCAAAATAGTCTTTTTATGGAAGCGGCTCGCGTTTTGAAGGTAAAACATCCAGAAGATGTACTTTTTATAATGGTTTCTTTTTTGCCAATTCCTGGGAAGCTTGGAGAAATGAAAACTCGTCCAACTCAAAATGCTGTTCGTCAGTTAAATTCATATGGAATCCACGCAGATTTTATTGTTGCTCGAAGTGAAGTGCCACTAGACACACGTCGAAAAGAAAAACTTGCAGTGCAATGTAATATTCCAAAAGGAAATGTTATCTCTGCTCCAGATATTGAAAGTGTTTATGATGTACCTTTAAACTTTGAAAAAGATCATATCGGAAAAATGATTGCACACGAGCTCGGTATTACAAATGGAAAACCAAACATGTCTGCGTGGCGAAAATTTGTTAATTCAACAAAAAATACAAAACAAGATATAGAGATAGCAGTGGTTGGAAAATATTTTGATACGGGAGATTTTGTTTTGTCAGATGCGTATATTTCTGTAATTGAAGCGATAAAATATTCTGCATATTCACAAGGTGTAAAAGCAAAACTTACTTGGATTAATTCTAAAAAATACGATTCAGATCCAAAAGCAGTAAAAGAACTTTCAAAATACGATGGAGTGATAGTTCCTGGTGGATTTGGAGAGACTGGAATCGAAGGGAAAATGGCGGTGATAAAATACGTTCGAGAAAATAAGATTCCATATCTTGGGCTTTGTTATGGAATGCAGTTGATGGTCATAGAGTATGCGCGAAATGTGGCAGGACTAAAAGGTGCACAGACTGCAGAGATAGATCCTAAGGCAAAACATGTTGTGATAGACATAATGCCAGATCAGAAAAAGAAAATTGCAGATGGGGAATATGGCGGAAGTATGAGGCTTGGTGCGTATCCTGCGTACTTGCGAAAAGGGACAATTGCTCGCAAGGCATATGGAACTGATGTTATAGAAGAAAGACATCGACATAGATACGAAGTGAATCCTGATTATATCGCAAAGCTTCAAGACAGCGGACTTATTTTTTCTGGAACATCTCGTGATATGAGGCTTATGGAGATAGCAGAGCTTCCAAAGACAGAACATCCTTTTATGGTTGCCAGTCAGTTTCATCCGGAGTTTAAGGCTAGGCCACTTTCACCGCATCCTTTGTTTACGGAGTTTGTGAAGGTGATTAAGGGGAGGAAATAGTTTTAAATTAGTATAGGGCATAAGGCACCCTACACCAGAATAAATAAAAAATAAGGAATCTGAACGAAAATATCTCGACTGTTTGAGATTTACAAATAAAAAAATAAGAAATAAAGTAGGTGTCTGAAGCCCAGACCCTACGCCCAACCACTTCAGAACACCTACTTTATTTCTTATTTTTTTATTTGTAAATCGAGTTTCGAGATATTTATCGTGAAGATGACTATATTTTTGATTTATGAAGTGTCTGGGTGCCTTATGCCCTATACTAATTTAAAAATACTTCATCTTCTCTTTATTTCACTGTGATATAATTTCAAAATGAAAATGGATACCGAGCTTAGAGGAGAAGTCACAGAGTTGGTCGACGAGAGAGTTGACGCAAAACTCGACCGGAAATTCAATAGTTTTGCTATTATGGTGCAAAATGGTTTTTCTGAAGTCCTATCTAAAATAGAAACAATAACAAACACAATGGCGACAAAAGAAGACCTTGAAAAACTAGATAAAAAATTATCTAGCAGGATGGATAGGTTAGAGTCAAAAGTAGAAGGGCATGACAGGCGGTTCGATTATCTAGACGACAATATCCGCCTGATAAAAACAAAGATAGGAATTTAATCTTTACTACAAGCTCAAGAATTGGTAGAAATAAGGGGTTGGAATAATTTAGAATAAACGTTGAAAGCATTTATTCCACAAGCGTAATTAATTGCCTGATCGTCTAATGGTAGGACAGCGGTTTCTGGAACCGTCGATCGAGGTTCGAATCCTTGTCGGGCAGCAATCTAAAAATAGTTCAAATATGATGTGTGATTTAAGAGCTTATGGGTAAATAAAAATAAATTCAGAAAATTTTATAATTTATTGTAGGATATAAAAAGCCGGGCTCCTGGGAGCCCGGCTTTGGGTTTCTTCACTTGGCTTACAACCTACTTGAATTGGTCTTGCGTTTCTGAATACCTCCGCCACCCGCATAAGCAGGAATGTTCGCAATTGCCGAAGTTGAAAGCTCGGCAAGATCAGCGAGAGCATTTTCTATCTGAGAGCGGTGTTTCGGATCATCGGTACGATCTTCGATATCACTCATGAATTCCTCGAGACTCTGGTTGCCACTGACGAGAGCCAGTGTTCCAAGCATCAGGTCAACAGCAAGAGATGGATCTTCGATCGTTAGGATGTGTTCCGGAGGAATAACACCGCCCCATTGCTTCTTGATGATTGAATCGTCGTACCCAGCGTACTTGTCTTTTTCAGACTCGTCGATAGGACGATTGGTGGGATCGTAGAAAAAAGTTCCGACTTCGACCGCGCTACTGTCACCGGTTTTTCCGGCTTTCGCAACACCTTCAAAGTGTTCGATATTTCCATTGATATCTATTTCCACCTTAAACGGAGTGTCCTTGTCTTTAGCATAACCACTTTCATTTGGGTCGTTGTGAAAACCGTAGTTTTCGACCCAGACTTTGTAGTTACCGCGAGGACATTCTCCTTTGGCCCAGCGAGTGTTTTCGACAGGCTTAGGGTTTTCTCCACTGATATTTTGATCGACGTCCAACTTTCCACCACAAGTGGCATGCTTTGATCCGTAGTAGATGTGCTCTCCTCTGGGTGTCCTGACGTGAAGGTCGAGATCGTTTCGATTCTGCCAAATGAGGGAGAATCGCATATCGACACCATTCATCATTCCACCAGCTGCCTCAACACGCAGACGAATCTCTTCGTCGATATCCGCTTTCCTTTCTTCCCAAGATTTCTTTGGGTAGATGAGGAAAACATGGAAGTGTTTCTGGAGTTCCTGGAACACTTGATGGCTTTTTAGGTCCTCAGGAATCTCGACTCCAAAGATACGTTCAACTTCTCTTTTGCAGACTTGAGGATAGAACCCTTCGTCTCCGAAGAAGAAAAAGAATCCTTTCTTGCCGGGTTCGACTACATCGACCTCGATACGATTGGCGAAGTACCAGGCCATTAGTTCGTATGACTCCTGACCACTTCCACCACCGCCTTCTTCAAGCCAGATGTTTTCCAAGTGGTCATCCATCCGGTTATCTGTTTCGAACTGACCGATTTGAATCGGAGCCCGATCGCTTTTGGCATCACCAACAGCGGCGAAGCAAACCTCCGGGTCTTCGACGGGACCATTCTTTTGAATGCTCATGATGAATTCTGGTAAATTGGCGTGAACCAACCTTGCGTCGTCTCCGCGCGAACGTGTGACGTCCATTGCAATGACGATTGGAGTTGGATTTTCGAATTTACCAGGCAGAACCCTGCATTCACGAGTCTTCCCTAGAGGGTCGAGTGTCGGATGACACTTTTTGTCCTCTTCGCGGGCAGTCATCATCGTCTCGGTGTGAACGAAGTGTTGTTGGTTTGTTGACCTTGAACGTCTTGCGACATCTTCATCAAATCGGTTCTTTGACATGTTTATCCTTTCTGTTTTTTATTATTTTGGTTTCTTGTTTACATTGGGAATTTCCGAAATTTCTTCTTTCCCCAAAGTCTGATTACTAGATTGTGTAGTTGGCCATGCATTTGCCAGGCATCTTGAGGACGACGTCTTTCGCTAGTACTGACGAATTTCAGCAAAAACTGGCGTAGTTCTTCCTCAATATGTTCTGGTATTTCATTGGTTTCAACATTTCCTCCGAGAAGGTAAATCATACATTTGCCAAGCGAATATAGATCCGCAGCAGGAGCAGGAGACTTACCTTGCTGTACTTCAGGTGCACTGTAGTTTTCAGTGAAGATCTGATAGTGGTCACATGTATTTGCGGGTGAGATTGCCGACCATGACCAATCAACAATGAATAGGTTGTGATCGTAAGGGCGGACAATCAGATGAGATGGTTCAATATTTCCGTGGACAACACCATTGTAATGAGCATATCCAATTGCACTTAGTGCTCGGTTCATTATCCATACCATATGCTTTTGATCGACACCGTTAAGGTGATTAGTGTTTTCGCGAATGGTTACAAGATCATAACTTTGATCGAGAAAACCAAAAATCAAACCTACACGATTGTCTCCGGTTCGAAATTTATCGTGGAGAACAGGAAGGTGTTTTCGTTGCGCACCATCCTTTGAACGCAGAAGTTTAAGAGTTCGGACTTCACGCCACATGAGTTCATTATCTTTCGGGGAGTTGGCGATCTTTATCGCAACTCTGCCTGCAAAATCATCTTGAACAGAACACTGCCCATCAAATACAGTAGAGATCGTTCCCTCGGCAATCGGATAGCCGAGGTGGTACTTTCTTTTGTCTGTCTCGATGACTGGTTGACCAGGACGAATCGTCATTGATCGTTGCATGATTCCATAGTTTCCATCTCTCACTCTTTCTTGTGCGATATTATAGAAACGATTGAGTTGCTCCTTGGCATCGAAAGCCGACTCCTTGTCATCTGGTGCACTGTAGTTTTCAGGACTTACTAGTTGACTGAGTCTTCTGTATTCATCCCCGAGAATTTCCATAGGATCTTTATTTGATTTTGGAAGCGAACCGAAGATATCCTCGGCTCGCACTGCCTCCATTATGGTTTGGTATGCTTCCTGTAGGTCGATATCCATGACTTATTGTTTTGTTTTAGGTTGTATTTCAAGGTTACTTTCTCATATGAAATTATCATTAAAAGTTTATAGTGTCAATATTATAAAGCAAAAAACCCCTGCAAACGCGAGTTTGCAGGGGTTTGGTTCTGGATTATCTCTAAGGTCGTTTTCTTAGGCCTCCATAGATTTGCCCCGTCTGTTAGACGGGATTCCTTTAGGGAGCTTGTCCCAAGGGATACTGGCACCGAGTTGCAGAAGGGCACCAAGGTACCCATACTCTTCGTTCCCTGAAGCCACTTTTGGAAGTTCCATAACACCAAGGGCAAAACGGGTGACATTCCGTTCGAGACGAACGAAGTCTGCACCGACTGCAAGACCGAGACCTCTCAGCATTTGGTCTCTGTTTGCATATCCGGTTGCAGCAGGCAGAGCTGATTCCTCTAGGATTTCGCGAATCTTTGAGGCATCGTAGGCAAGTGCGCGAGAAACGGGGATTCCTGTTCCAGCAAACACTGTATTGATACTTTCGATGACCGATTCGGCTTCATCACGAAGAGAGTCGGTTTCCGGAGGTTGCATCATGCCCGGAGGCACCATGTTTTGTCCACTTTGACCCATTGCGAGACTCGCAAGAAGAAGACCAGGATTAGTAGCACCCTGAGCCCATGCAGCTTGCCAACTACTGAGTTGGTTATTGAACTGACGAAGCGCAACCCAGAGTTTACTGTTGATACGTTCGAGCAGGTCACGTTTACGACGTTCGCTGACAAAGTTTCCACTGACCCCGAGTGCCGAGAGAACGTCACCGTACTTACGAGATGTCACCAGCTTCTGAAGCTTGTAAAAATCCTCGCCTACTGGTTCTGCTTGTTCTTCTGCGAATGATTCCATGTGTTTCAGGATGGTTGCAGGAAGATCGTAGATGCCGAGCGAGGATGCGATAGCTGCCTTGGTAGCAGAGATGATCTCGGTCTTACCGACCTTGAGTACACCACCAACCTTTAGCATTTCGAGGAAGCTGTCTTCTTCTGGAACCGAGGGGAGCATGTCGAAAGTCTGACCAGACTGTTTGGTATCATCGACCTCGGTTGTAATTTTTGGTTTACGAAGCTTAGACAAGTTCGCACGAAATACTCCAAGTGGAACTTTGAGATCACCTTTAACGAAAAGCTCCTGGAGATCTTCGTCGTGAATAGCTTTGGGGTCATTTAGAACTGCGAGTGCATCTTCACCGGCAGGACCAGTGAGCATCTCGAGAGCTTTGCTGACCTCAGAGAGTTCTTTTTTGACTGATTTAGCAAAAGCCCCGACCTGTACTTCCCAGTTATTTTCCGGGTTGGTAGAGGTGGTAGCTTCTGTGATGACACCTTCTTCAGTTGAGGTACCTGTACCGGTTCTTTCGTCTGACATAGTAGACCTTTCTTGTATTTGGTTTGTTTTTTTGATGAGGATTAATGCTCATCAAATTGTTTCAGATAGTCCAGTTTTTAATGAACTTTCTCTGCAACCTTATTAACATTAAAAAAAAATTTAGTCAATACCTAGATTTGACAAAAAGAAAAATACTGGTATTCTTTTTTTAGATTTTCTTTTCAACACAAATCAATATCATATATGAAAAAAGTACTAATAGTAGTTGATCTAAGTTTTGGTGACTCAGGAAAGGGGACAACTACTGATTTTTTGGTGCGTGAATATGGTGCAAAAACTGTTGTTCGATATTGTGGCGGCCCGCAAGCTGCTCACAATGTTATCGATCAAGATGGTACACATCATACTTTTGCTCAATTTGGTAGTGGGACTCTGGTTCCTGGAACTAAGACGTTCTTATCCAGATACATGCTTATCGATCCATTGAACATGGAAAACGAAGAGCGATTTTTGAAAAAAGTCGGCGTGACCGATGCATTTGACCGTATGTTTATCGACGAAGACTGCATAGTAATCACTCCAATTCAGAAGGCCGTCAATAGGCTGCGTGAGCTTCATAGAGGTAATGGACGACATGGAAGTTGTGGTCGGGGTGTTGGAGAAACTGTTTCAGACTCTATCAATCACCCCGAACTCATTATCTATGCAAAAGACTTAATGAACCCAAGAGTTCTACAGAGTAAGTTGGAGGATATTAAGAAAGTTAAGGTTCAAGAAATTGAATCTTTCATCGATGAAATTTCAAATTCTGAGACCAAGGAACATGAGTGGGAAATTATGACAGACGAAACCTTGGTTGAATACCTTGTGGAGCGTTACTTGGATTTTTCTAGGAAGGTTCGATTCGTGAACAGTTCCTTTATGAAAGAAATTCTTCAGGAAGAAATTGTGCTTTTTGAAGGTTCTCAAGGAGTTTTGCTTGATGAGTGGAATGGATTTCATCCTTACACTACTTGGAGTACAACTACTACAGAGTATGCAAACAAGCTTCTTGATGAAGTAAGTTACGACGGAGAGGTTATTAAGATCGGAATCCTTCGATCCTTAACAACACGACATGGTCCAGGACCATTTCCTACTTATGACGAAGAATTAAGTAGACGATTCCCAGATACATTTAATGGTATGGATGAGTGGCAGAGAGAGTTCCGAGTAGGATATTTCGATATTGTCATGCACTCTTATGCTCTTGATGTAGTCAAAGGTGTCGATTGCTTAATGATTACGCACACTGATTTGATTGGTCAGACAGACACAACTCAGGTTTGTCGGGCTTATAAAGTGAACGAAAGTGATCTTGAAGAAGCTCGAGGTCTGGGATGTGTCATGCAGGATGATATCATTTGTTCCCTTCCTTGTTTTGACAGAAATCTAGAGAATCAAGAGAGACTCACGGAACTTTTACTTCGTGTAAAACCAGTTTATTCAACGGTTGATTCGGAAAAGTACATTACCGAATTGGGGACAATGCTTGATACACCAGTAGCTATGATTTCTTTCGGACCTCGGTCTGATCAAAAGAAGATTTTAAAATTCTAATCTTAACCACCGCTTCTTAAGAAGCGGTTTTTTTATTTAGTATAAATGCCGCAAAAGCGAAGCTTTTGCGGCATTTATCTTTACTCACTCTTAAACAAATTCGACTTAAAATAAAACCCTAACCAACCCCTAAAACTCATCCCTCAACCTATCCTCCGCTCTTTTCGCAACTCTCGCTGCGTCATCCGCCACATCTTTAGCTCGGTCGTAATCTCTATCATCAAATTCATCCTCAGCTTCATCCAACAAATCCCGTGCTTCATCCAAATCATCCTCAGCATCATTTATTGCGCTGTTTCTCACATCCTCATCTTCTGCCTCATCAATCAAATCCTCCAGATCATTAATCGCATCTTCTGCATCATCTATTTCATCCTGCGCATCACCTCTGTCGCCACCACTTCTACCATCCATTTCGTCTTCCAAATCATCGATAGCATCTTGCGCTATTTCCTCAGCATCTCTAGCAAGATCAATAGCTTCGTCATAATCACCGTCATTAAAAGCGTCTTCCGCATCGTCTAGTTTTTCTTCTGCATCATCTAGTTCATATTCAGCGTCGTCGATATCGCTGTTACTAACATTGTCATCTTCAGCTTCATTGATCAGGTCTTCTAGATCATTAAAGGCATCCAAAGCATCGTCTATAGCCTCATCAGCATCATCTCTGTCTGAATTATTGTAGTTGTTGTTGAAAGTTGTCCCGCCTCCATATACTCCGACATGAGTCCCTACAAATGGAGTTCCGTATGTTCTGTTATATGTCCCAGCGTGGTTTTGAGTTGTAATGACATTGATAATATCAAGTAGAGCTTGAACTGTTATTGTAGATCCATTACTCAAGAAGATTACTTGATTAGGATTTACATATGATTGAGCGTTTGCCCGAGCTGGCACCGCCACCGCGCTAAATAGGGCGAATATTACGGCGATAACTGCTATTTTGCTTAGTTTGTTTGTATTAGTCATGTTGGTCATATTGGTAAGTTATTTTAGTTTAATAATGATGGGGAGCTTGTGTCCCTGCTTGGTTGTTATAGTAGCGGAATGGGGAGGGAAGTCAATTGGACTGGGAGTGATCTACAGAAAGGTCTTGAAAAACTTAAAGCCGAACAGATTATGAGGAATCGAGGAAGATTGGAGTGATTTCTACGACAGATGCGATTCTATTATTTATGAAGTTTTGGAAATCGGGCGGGTGGTTGATTTGGGGGAGGGTGTTTTGAAGGGGTAAAATTTAGTCAATCAGTAATATGATAATATAACTATATTCAGAGTGTCGATTTAACGGAGTCATAGAATGTAGAGGGGAGTTAAAAAATAAATTAGAAAAATGTCAAAAAAAATATATCCATATGTTGAAGATGAGGAATTTTTAGAAAAAGTTAAAGTGGTATTAGATACAGTATCAAGATCATCTGAGAATATAGAAGACACTATTCATTCAAATGTAGTAGATCCATTTTCTGCATTATTTGATTCTGTAGCCCAGGATATTTCATACAAGGATTGGATTTTGCAAGAAAAAAATAGACAACTACAAAAAACATTTCAGAATTATATTGGTTATTTTCATCAAGATATTTTAGGATTAGTTAATGGGTGGGATAATCCAGGTATCGGTGGTGGGTATGATATCGAAAATAAAAAGAAAAAGATAATTGCAGAAATAAAAAATAAACATAATACATTAAATGCAGCTTCAGGAGACTCTACTTATGAAAAATTATCTAAATTTTTAGAGAAAGATAAACCTGGCTTTACTGCATATGTAGTATTTGTTCTTCCAAAAAATAAAAATAGATTTAATAAACCTTTTTCTCCTTCTGGCAAAGAAGTTAGAGATGATATCAGGCAAGTAGATGGTGCTACATTTTATGAGATGGTTACTGGAGATAAAGAAGCATTAAAAAAGCTTTTTGAATCAATACCTGAAGCAGTCGAAAAAATAAGAGGTAGAAAGAATTTCAAAACTAAAACAAAAGATTTCCAGGATCTATTTATTCGAGCATACGGTGAATAATTAATTATCAAAAACCCCGGTATCAATTATATTTTTTAAAACTGATTCAACTACAATGGGGCTTACAGAATTACCGATCTGCTTACTGGCATGTCTATCATTAGGATGTATTTTGAATTTTTTAGGAAATCCTTGTATTCGATGAGCTTCTTTAGTAGTTATTTGTCTTATTTTATTTTTCTTTAAAATATTTTTAATAAAGTTATTTTTATAATCCTCTATAGAGTCTCCTGTTATATACTCTGTTGCAATATAGTCTCGTGTGCCCGTTGCTGTAAGTGTGGAAAATATTGTGCTATTTGGTAAAAACACCCTATATATTCCATCTATGCCGGATGAGTTTTTACTATTGACCAAGTCTATCTTATTAGTTTTTGTGTATCTCAATATTTTCTTTTTTACTAAATCATTTATATTTTTTATAGTAGCATCTTTAACAAGCTCCTTTATGTCTTCAAAAGACATTGGATTTCCATCAGAATCTCCATATTTTTTCTTTCTTCTGTTTTTAAGTATGGACATACAAATATTTTTTTCGATCTGATTTGTCTCTCTTATGTCCCATGAATGTATTGTAGAATGACCATTTCTGGTGTCGCATAACACAAAAAAATCATTTAATTCGTCATTTTTTTGAGATGCATTTCTAGATAAGGGAACTTTACCATTGAAAAGATGTTCTTTTGTAAACTTTTTTTTGATTATCTTTTTCTTTTCTATGTTGTCTAGGAAATCTATTAATTCTTTATGAGGTTTTTTGTTAGTGGGATATTCAAATAATTTAGAATTATTTTCTAGGTCTTTTCTGAAACCTATTAAAAAAATCCTACTTCTATTTTGTGGCTGTCCAAAATCATACGTATTTAGTACTTTATCAAATGTTATATATTTCATATTTTTAAAAGTAGTCTTCAGTAACTGGAGACTTTTATGGTTTCTCGGATCAGCTAAACCTTTCACGTTTTCAAAAATAAATACTTTTGGTCTAGATATCTTTACCATTTTAATAGTATCAAACCATAATTTTCCTCTAGGATCATCAAAACCTAATTTTTTTCCGGCCACTGACCAAGATTGACAAGGTACTCCACCCATTAATAGATCAATCTTTGGTAAATTAGTTATTTTTGTAATATCTCCAAGATTATGTTCCACTGGATCATCGAAGTTTTTTTTATATGTTTCTATTGCGAATCTATCAATTTCTGAATAACCCTGACTTTTTCCATTTAATTTATCTGCAGCAACCCTAAAACCGCCTATTCCTGAGAACAAATCTACATATGTGAATTTAGGTTTATTTTTCATGTGAGTAATATTATAGCAAATAGACTATGATAGTACTCATTGTTATCTTTAGTAAAGATTGATTAATTTTTTAGAAAGATTTTATGTTCTATGGTATAGACATAGGCCTTTTATTATAGGTAAAAATATTACATGAAATAATATGGTTCAGTAAATTAAAAACTTTCAATAATACTTCTTTTAGGATATATTTTAAATGTCAATATATGATGAGTAAAACTAATAATTTCATTAAATTTCTATGGTCTGAATTTAAAAACCATATTTCTTTAGTAGCATTTTTACCTACGGGTGTTGCTTTTTTAACATTTATGTTTAGTCCGGTGTTCGACAGCGATTCCTTTTGGTCACTATTAAGTCAACATAGATGGATATTGTTTTTTATCTTTATTTTAACCATTTTATTTAAAATCATTTGGAAGTTGTGGTGCGATAAAGAATATCCACTGGTTCTAAAAAATGAAGATTTAATAATATTAAGTTCTGAGCAAAGAGACTTTAAGGAAAAAGTGTCTTCCATCATAGAAAAATTTACTTCACAGCCTTCAGATTTTGAAGAAAGATATAAATCAGCGATAAATTATATTAAGAATGACCAAGGTGTGGCAGCAGCCACAGATTTTAACGGAGCTTTTATGGGTGTAAAAGAAGTGTTTACAAACTCCAGAAACTATTTAATTAAACCTAGTCCCGAAGATATAAAATCTTTTAAAGAGGAGATTGAATCTTTAGAAGAGCATTCCAGATCTGGTAATAGAAATTGCAGTGAAATATCATTAGTTGTTAAAAAAATTGAAGATAAAGTGAGACATTTATCTTCTTATTTAAAAAATGAATCAAATTAAATTACATAAAAAAATAGATAATTTTATAAATTTGGGTGTAGAATCCGCTGATTTTGAGATATTAAAAAATGAACTTTTAATTACGTCAGATTCAAGGCAATACTTTTTTTCAAAAATAGATCATACTTGGATTAAAAAACTCTGGGACGGTGGATTTTTGAATATAATAAAAAATAAAAAAGAGGATGAAACTAAATATGGTTATTCCACTCCAGAAATAAATTACTTAGTCAGAGTTGTCGAAAGTGATCCTCAAGGAGTTACAAATATTATTTTAAGCCCTGACACAGCTACTACAAAAGATAATTTTAATCCAGAAGTCGTGGATCAGTTTTTAAGAATTTGCGGCAACTTGCCTACTGAGCAAATAAAACAAATTATAGATAGAAAGGATATATCTGAGTGGATAAGATTAGTGTCTAAATTTGGACATTTCGGTTTTGAATTTGAACGAATGTTTGAGAAACTAATCACCGATAAGGAGTATGCCTATATAGTTAAGCTAGCCAATATAGTCCTGTGTGTGAAAAATAAAGATGAAATAACCAAGAATGAATTTGGAATGAGTAATGATAGTCCTTTTTACCAAAATGATCTTTCTTATACAAAAGTCTTAGAGTCCTTACTAACTGTAGATTTGGAACATGCGGAATCGGCCTTAAGAATAACAACAGAAACTCTTTCAAAAATTGTTGAATTAGCGGGTAAATCTGATGATAATGAAGTTTTTGATTACAAAGATAGTTTTAGTTTATTTGATGTTGATTTCTTTGAATTAAAGTATGGTGAAAAGAAAAGAATCTCTTCTAGGGATGATGTGCGGGAGCTCGTATCTGTTATAAAAGAATTTGTGGATAGGATCATGGGTTCTAATTTGATTCAGGTAGACCATTTAAGAAAGATTTATGAAACATATTTTAAAAATATTCCAGAAAGTTCTTCAGTCTTTAGGTTTAAGTTGTACATATTGTCAATCCATCCAAATTTTTTTGTAAAAGAGTTGGAAGAATCCTTGAATAGATTTAAGGTGGAAGACAATCAGAGTTATGTTGATGTTATTGGAGGTGCTGAATATGAAAGGGCTTTAGAAAAAAGCTTCTCAAAATTAAGCGATGAATATAAAAAAAATTACGTTGAGGAGGTAATTAAATTCTTTAAAGAAAGAGATAAAAAGAATAAAGAATCTGATAAAAAACAAAACTGGCATCTTAGATATGGTTCAGATATTCTGTCTTCAATCTATGGTTATTTGGAGGAGAATGATTTAGTTGAAAATATTGAATCAGAAGGTTTTGTATTAAATCCTGAACATAAACCAGAGCCAAGAATTATTGGTGGGGATTTCGGTCTTGTTAATGCAAAATCTTCAATTACGTTAGAAGAACTATCAAAATTAGATGTTAAAGATATTGTTGCTAGATTGAAGAAAGATCTATCTCCCAAAGAATTAATAAAATTAAATAACGGGGATAATTTTCATGATCCTATAAATGCAGAAGGAGTAAGTAGGATACTACAAGAAGATATTAAACAAAGGACACAGGAATATTTAGATTCTAGTAATCTGTTTTTTGATATTGATAAATTGGATTCCCATTACACCTACTCTTTATTTAAGGGATTAGAAGATGTTTTAAAAAATAAAAAACAGGAATTAGATAAGTATAATTTCAATAAATTATTTGATTTATTCCAAAAATTTATTGATTCTGATGATGACAGAATTTTGGATAGTAAAAAGAAAGAAAGAGAAATATACGATTCATGGTTGGCTAATTGGGAAAATGTCAACTCCGCAATAACTGATGTTCTGCATTCGATCATGGATGGAAATACAAGTTTAGATTTTAATAAGTATAGAAATAGATTATTTAGCGTGATTGATTATTTATTAAAATATCCAAACCCTTCAGAGGAAAATGAGAAACCTAAAAATGCCACTTTCACAGAAAGAGATTCTGTAAAGGATGTTGTACTAGTTTCCGACCCTTTCCAGATGGCAATAAATACTGTCAGAGGTAGGGCTTTTCAAGCATTTATAATGTTTATTTATAAAGATGGAAAAAGACTTAAAAACGATGTAAAAAAACTTTATCTTGAAGTATTAAAAAGTGAAAAGACTCGATCAATAATGTTTATGTTTGGACATTATCTATCATCTTTTTATTATAGAGGTGAAGATTTTATAAAAGAAAACCTGAACATAATATTTCCTGCAGAAGATAAACCAAGTTTATACCTAGCTGCTTGGGAGGGATATCTTTCAGCTAATGTTTTCAAGGAAATGTTTGAGGAAGTAGATTTTATAAAATTATATAAAAAGGGTATCAATACCTCTGATATACATGAAAATTTCAGGAAATATTTCAAAGATCCAAATGAAGGTGTTGCTACTCATTTAGCTTTAGCTTATTTAGTTTTTGGATACGAAGGAGAATTATTTGAATTATTCTGGTCTGATAAAACGACTTTAAAACAAAAGGGAGACTTCATACATTTTGTTGGAAGTATGTTTATTTCAGGAGGCAATAAAGAAATTGATGATTTGTTGAATAAAAATCATGAAATGAAAAATCGTATTCTTAAGTTGTGGGATCTTGTATTAGAAAAATTTCCAAAAAAAGAAATACTATCAGAGTTCGGTATGTGGATCTCTTTAGAAAAAAACATATTCGATGTTGAGTGGCTTGCTGATCACATTAAGAAGACAATGATTTTGATTGATGGAGATATAGACTGGGAATACGGCTTGACAAAGACAATTATTAAGTTATCTGAAATCTCTCCAGAAGATGTGATAGATATTACCAGACATTTTTTTGTTGGTGGCATCGAATCTGATAATTTGAGGAGACATCATCACGTGGATGGAGAATGGAGTACGGCTCTTAAAAATATTTTTATTAATGGGGATATAAAAATTAAAAATAAGATATACGATTTAATTGATGAATTAATAGAAAAAGGAGGCAGTCCTTTCTGGGTATTGAAAGATGTTATAGGAAATTATGACAAGGAATAGTTGTTGGTTTTATAGAAAGAGTTTAAGAATGCTAAAATAAACCCATGCCCAAAATAATCCCCCAAACCCTCCACCACCTCCTCACCACCTACAAATACCCCCACATCCTCATCCACCTCTTCATCGCGCTCCTCACATACCTCATCGTCACGCTCTGATACGACTGGAAGTTCTTCATCCTTACCAGAGGGGATACTTTTCGAACCATTGGGATGTCGGCGGGGATGATTGGTTTCTTTGTTCCTATTTTTGTGCCGGCGACAATTTATATTTTTGCTTTGCTTCAGAAAAATGATGAATCGGGAAGAGAATTGAAAAAAGAATTAAAAATCGTTGCTAAAAAATCCGTACAAGCCGTAATAGTCGCGCTCATCATCATCGCTTTCTACAAAGCACTAACAGGGAGGATACAACCAGACTTTTTGAATGATGTGATCGGGCCTGATGCTTCACGGCAATTTAATTTTGGTTTTCTAAAGCACGGCATATTTTGGGGCTGGCCTTCTTCTCATGCAGGCTCTTCTTTTGCACTGGCGACTTTTATCGCTCTTTGGTATCGCAAGAAAAAAGCCGTCGTTTTCACTGCAATGCTCTACGCTTTCTATATTGCATTTGGGGCGAGTGTGAGCTTTCACTGGCTCTCTGAGGCTCTTTCTGGGGCGATACTTGGTGGTTTGGTGGGGTATGTGGTTTATAAGGAGAGGTAAGGGGATGTACGAGATGTTCCAGATGGGCGATAAGTGAAGGGATTGGAAGTTGGAGGTGGCCAATAATATCATCGACTATCGTATTAATATGTTTTATAGTATCGAAGGTAAAAGTTCCAGAAAAAATTAAAAAAGAAAGGAAAAAATGATAAGTCTAAATTCAGATATGGGTGATTGTGGCGAAGATGATGATCCGAAAGAGGACTTCGAGGACGAGGAAATTGATGATGATTTTGAGGATGTAGATGAGCCAGGAGAACATTCTGATAAAGAAGACAACCCTCTAACTAAAGAGCAATTCAAGGCTCTCGCTGGAGGAATAGCATGCAGTCAAACGATAAGGCAAAAAGAGGCTGCGGTGCTAGCTGCGGTTGAAAGCCTCCTGGTTGTCGGTCGTGAAGTGAAAGATTTTGTTCTGCTCATAATCAGTGCTGAAGAAAAAATCTCAGAATATTTCGATCAAGACAGCGTCGCTGTAGTCGATGGTGATGAAGACTATGTAATGAAAATTGTCACTAAAGACAGCATCAGAGAGAGTCTATCGAAAGTTGATGAGGCTGTTGCGGAAAATATGGATAGTGCCGAAGACTTATCCATAATTGTATTTAAAAACGGTGTCATTGCGACTTTTGATTCAAGAGATATCTAATCCCAACCCGAAGCAGTTTACTGCTTCGGGTTTTTTATTTACCAACAACAAACATGCTACAATTTTAATATGAAAATACTTATATCAGTTATTGTAATTTTTATTATATGGAGTCTTTGGGGTTATTTTTCTTCTAGAGTAGAACAAGCAGAATATTCTGTAATTGAGAAAAATAAAGAATATGAAATTAGAGAATACTCACCGCACATAGTGGCGCAGACAAAAGTTTCCGGAGATTATGACAAAGCTTTGAATGAGGGGTTTAGTATCATTGCCGGATATATTTTTGGTGGAAATACACAAAAAGAAAGTATTGCAATGACTGCTCCAGTAAAAGAAGTAGAAAATAAGTCAGAAAAAATAGCCATGACTGCTCCAGTAACAGCAAGTATTGAAGGAGAGACACGTACTATTTCTTTTGTAATGCCAAAGAAATACACATTAGAGACTTTGCCAACTCCAAATGATTTTAGAGTAGAGCTTGTTCAAGTTCCCACTACAACAATGGCTGTAATTCGTTTTTCTTGGTTTAGAAATTCTGGAAGAGTGGATAAGATGAAGGAAAAATTAATGTCTGTACTAGAGAGAGACGGCATAGAAACAGTCGGAGAAATTTATTATGCGGGATATAATGCACCATGGACACCACCTTGGATGAATAGGAATGAGGTTTTGATTGAGATTAAAAAGTAATTTATAAAAACATGAAAGGATACATAACAAACATAGAAAAAGAAACAAAAGAAAATACAGATTATAGAAGAGTCTTGTACACTGCAAAAAATAGTCAGCTTGTTTTGATGTCATTGAAACCAGGTGAAGAAATTGGCGAAGAGGTTCACGAACTTGATCAATTTATTCGATTGGAAGAAGGAGAAGGGAAATGTATTTTAGATGGAGTAGAAAGCGATCTATTTGCCGACTATGCTTTGATTATTCCGCAAGGAACAAGACACAATGTTATAAACACTGGAGATGTTGATATGAAATTATACACACTTTATTCTCCTCCAGAACACCGAGATGGAATTGTAGAGAAGACAAAGGAAGACGAAATAGAAGAGCATTTTGACGGTAAAACAACCGAATAATCTACTCTAAACATTATCTAGGAAACCTTCCACGTCAGCCGTTGTTTTCAAAGGAATGGTGATGTTGAAGGTGGTACCAACTCCTTCTTTTGATTTGAAACTTATTTTTCCGCGGTGAGCTTTGATGTATTTTTCACAAGTGTACAATCCGATACCACTTCCAGAGCTCAGTGCTTTTCTGGCATTTTCTGCTCGATAGAATTCTCCAAATATTTTTACTTGTTCCTTTTCCGGGATTCCTATTCCTGTATCTTTTACAGATATGTTCAAATTGTCTTTGTCGTTGTCTATATTTACAAAAACTTTTTTCTCATCCCTGAGTGTGTACTGCATTGCATTCTCTAATAAATTTTCAAGGATTATTCTAAGTCTTATTATGTCTACTTCTACTTCTAATTTTTCATCGAGATTTATATTTGAGGAAAGTTCAATTCCTTTTTTCTCTGCTCCCATATTAAATTTATAGATCGTTTCAGAAAAAATATCCTTAACTCTCTTTAAATCTACTGATTCTAAGGTAATAGATAGCTTGTCTATATCCAATAAGCTTACATCTAGAAGATTAACAGAATGAGTAATAGTGGTGTGGATTGATTTTACAACACCATCCAGCATGTCTTTGTCTTTTTGAGTAATGTGTTCTCCGTACTCAAGTAGTATTTTTTGAATTGCCCATCCGGTCGAGGTTAGGCCGGTTTTCATTTCATGAGTGATTAGAGCCACGGTCTCATTTCTTATTTCATTATTTCTTTCTATTATTTTCTTTTCTTTTCCTTCAATTAAAGCGATAGAGAAAAGCACACCAAAAATTATTCCAGTAACTATAACAGACTGGCAAGTTTCTGTTGTAGAGAAAACAGGATGTTCTATCATTACTATTCCATAGCCTATGATAAGGCCAACAATTCCTCCCACAGAATAACTAAGACTTTTTTCTAGAAGGGATTTCATATTTAAGCAGAGAACTGATTATTTTGAATTTGTGGATCTGAAGAAATTGTAGGGTTGGGTGTAGAATCATTACTTCCTGGAGTTTTATCCAAATCATATGATTTTACCGAACGAATAATTAGAAGTGGTGCAAGAAATTGGAATATTGCACTTACAAAGAATGCTCCAGATATCATAGCTACGTTTGATACTACGCAACAACTCATAACTCCTGCTCCACCAGCCAATGCTTTCTTCCTCTTCATTTTTTCAACAGTATTAAATCCAAACAATACGATAGAACCACCTACGATAATTCCATTTGTAACGATGTCATACCACAGCACTGCATTCATAAGCATGTGTTGTCTTTCAGGAGTTAGCATAAACCAAGCAAATGCTCCAAGAGCAACTATTAGAATCGACATAAAAATTACATTTCTGCTTTTCTCAGACATTTTACTGAAAGGGAATTTAAGCATATATGCAGAACCAATAATTATAGAAAGTGCTGCTACGTTTCCATAAAACATATTCATGGTGTGCATTTCGATACCCATGAAAATCATACTTATTGATTGATAAACTAGGAAAGCAAAGAGGGCGTTTATAAGCTCATTTTTAGCTGTTCTGAACGGTTTCCAAATCAGCGCAGCACCTACTAAGTAAAACAATCCAGATATAATCATAAGTAATACTACTGAATCAAATCCAAAAATCATTGTTCCCATGTGCATTGTATCCTCCATAATATTAGTATTAATTTTTAAATATTGTTATTATTTTATCATAATAAAAATTAAAATATCATCACTATGACAGAAGCAAAGAAAAAGATTGTGTATTTGGTTGAGGATGATGAGTTTCTAGGAAGTGTATTGTCTGATCATCTAATTAAATCTGGATTTGATGCTACTCTCATAACTTCAGGAGATAAAGCCCTGGAGACTATTAAAGGAAATGTCCCTGATATTTTGCTATTAGATATTTTTCTTCCAGGATTAAATGGATTGGAGCTTTTGGAAGAATTAAGAAAAGATGAAAGCACTAAAAATTTAAAGGTTTTTGTAGTTAGCAATACAGACCAATCAGATAGTCGAAACAAAGCAAAAGAACTTGGTGCAGATTTTATAATAAAGGCTGCAACTACTCCGGGAGAGATTATTGATTTGGTTAAAAAAGCACTGGGACTTTAATATTTTTAATTAAATTTAATAAAATTGTATATAACTAAAAATTTCGTATAGAAAGTACGTTATAATAATTTTATTAATATATAAAACAAGAACACTGAAATATGAGAAAAATCGCATTATTATCTTTAGCAATTTTATTAGCAGGTTTTGCACTGAATATACAAAAAGTAGAAGCAGGAGAAACTTGTAACTTTACTCGGAACTTAGAAATGGGGGATGTCGGAGAAGATGTCCGATGTTTGCAAAAATTTCTAAATAATTCTGGTTTTACAATTGCAGCAAGCGGAGTTGGTTCTCCAGGAAGTGAGACTAATCAATTCAAAACTCTTACAAAAGAAGCAGTCATTAAATGGCAAAAAGCCAACAATCTAAATCCTCCTATTGGATTTTTTGGTCCTCTTTCTCGTACAAAATATTCTTCTCTTGTGGGCGGCGGCGCTGTTTTAGGTGCTTCTACTAATACACCTTCTTCTAGCGGTGACTTGAGCGAAAGCGAAGTTTTAGCCCTTGTTAATTCTTTGATTCCTTCTACTCCAAGTAAAAGTGGTTCTCAAAAAGATGCAGAAAGTATGATAGAGAGAGCACTTTCAGCTGTAAAAGACGAAGACAATGATGATAAAAAAGAAGATGCTAGAGATAAGATTTTTGATGCGATAGTTGTTTATTTTAAAGGAAATTATTCTGAGGCTAAGATAGCAGCAAAAGAAGCTTTGGATATTGTGGAAATTGGAGAGGATGATGCTGATGATGTAAAAGAAAAATTGGAGAGAATCGATGATTATTATAGATTGGCAAAAGATAAAGTAGGTGATGCAGAAGATGATGGGGATGACGTTGATAGAGCAGATGATTTATTGAAAGATGCCGATGACTTAATTGATGAAGCTAAAGATCAGGTGGATGAAGAAGATTATGGGGATGCAAATGATTTGTTGAATGATGCAGAAGAAAAAATTGATAAAGCCCTTGATGATATTGGATATGATCCAGATGAATTGAGAGCAAAAGAGGCAATAAAAGATGCAGATGATGCTATTGATGATGCTCGAGAAGAAATAGATGATGCAGACGACAATGGAGAAGATATTGGTAAAGCAGACAAATACATAGATGATGCCAAGGATGCCTTGGATGATGCAGAGGATTTGTTTGATGATGAAGAATGGGAAGATGCGATTGATAAGGCAAATGAAGCAAAAGATTTTGCTAAAGATGCGATTGATGAGTTGTAGGGTTTGATTTGTGAAAGTAATTTTGAAATAAAAGGCGCTGGCCTTCGGCCAGCGCCTTTTGCTATACTATAAAAATGATAAAAATATCAACAACAGAAAATATTCCAGGAAAAGAAATATCAGAAGTTTTAGGAGTCGTAAGAGGAAGTACGGTTCGAGCTAGAAATGTAGGATTCGACATGCTCGCAGGACTCAAAAATTTAATCGGTGGTGAAATCGAAGAGTATACAAAACTACAAGCAAGCTCTCGCGAACAGGCATTACAAAGAATGATAAAAAATGCAGAAGAGCTCGGAGCTGATGCTGTTGTTGGTGTACGAATTACAACATCTATGATTATTGCTGGAGCAGCAGAAATACTCGCTTACGGAACAGCTGTTAAATTTAAATAATGATAATACTATTCATGATTATCTTGCATATTTTGTTCTGGATTATATTGGCAGGAATTTTCGTATATTTAATTTTCAGAAGGTTAAAAATAAGAGAAAAAGAGGATTTTGAGGATAGGGATAATTAATACTCATTTTCCAAAGATTAAGAAATAATTCCGTTTGATTGTAAAGCCCTAATAGTGTAAGATGTAGCACTATGTCAAAAAACGGAGGTATTATCACATTCAAAGACGTGTCATACGAGCACGGAGTAAACAAGCCGATACTTATCGATACTAGTTTTTCAGTTCGTGCAGGCTCAAAACTGACTCTAATGGGTCAAAATGGAGCAGGAAAGACGACTCTATTTAAACTCATTACAGGCGAACATAAGCCGGATGACGGAGCTATTACTACACTTCCACGTCTAAACATTGCTGTTTCAAGACAGGTTATGTTGCAAGATGACTTAAAGAAAACAGTCAGAGAATTTTTTGAAGGTTGTTTTGATGAAAAAATATATGCGATTGATCCAAAGATTGACGATGTTCTGGAAGTCGTGAATCTTGCACCAAAAGATCCAGAAATTGCCAAAGATTTTAAAGAAAGAATAGTAGGAAGTTTTTCTGGAGGACAACAAGCTCGTCTTCTACTTGCCTCAGCACTTATTCAGAATCCAGACGTTCTTTTGCTTGATGAGCCTACAAACAATTTAGATAAAGAAGGGATAGAACATCTTACAGACTTTCTTAAAGCTTATAAAAAGACAGTAATCGTTATTTCTCACGATGCTGATTTCTTGAATGCTTTCACCGAAGGAGTTTTGTATTTAAATGTACAAACCAGAACTATTGAACAATATCGAGGAAACTATCATGACGTGATAAAAGAAATTTCCGCTCGAGTTTTGAAAGAAAAAAGATTGAACGCTCAAATGGCAAAAGAAATTCAAGCTAATAAAGATAAAGCAAACTTTTTTGCTATGAAAGGAGGAAATATGAGAATGGTCGCAAAAAGAATGCGTGAAAAAGTAGAACAATATGAAGAAGATAAAATTGATGTAAGAAAAGAAGACAAAACTATAAGACCTTTCACTATTCCTACACAAAAAGATATTCCTACAGATGTGTTGAAACTGACTTCATACAAAGTAATAAAAGACCATCAACCAAAAGATGTACCTTGTGAGATTACATTGAAGCGCCGAGAACACATGCACATTATTGGTCCAAACGGCATTGGAAAAACTACTCTACTTGAATCACTTGCATCAGGTCATGCAAAAGGTGAAGAAATTGCAAAAGATGTAAAAATTGGATATTACCGACAAGATTTTTCAAACTTAGATTTTGATCAGACTGTTTATCAATGTCTTCTAGATACAATGGATGATAAGAACGAAGAAAATATGCGTTCTATTGCGTCAGGATTTTTAATTACAGGTGAGATTATAAAAACAAAAATTGGACTATTGTCAGAAGGACAAAAAGGTTTAGTTGCTTTTGCACGTCTTGTTTTGCTTCAGCCAGGACTTTTGATTTTGGATGAGCCAACAAACCACATAAACTTCCGACACATTCCTGTCATTGCGCAGGCACTAGATAAATTTGAAGGAGCAATGATTTTGGTTTCTCACGTTCCAGAATTCGTCTCACAAATAAGAATTGATGAGATTTTAGATTTGGATAAAAAGAAGAAATAATAAAATTTTACGGCTTTAAACTTAGTCACAATGTGCTATAGTGTTTCAGTAATAGGACTAAAAGCTATTAAATAAAACAATATGGAACGAATATATATAAAAGATTTAAAGGATCACACAGGAAAAGAAGTCAGTATTTCTGGATATGTTGATGTACGAAGAGATCAGGGAAAAATGGTTTTCTTTGAATTTAGAGATATGACTGGAAAAGTTCAAGGTGTTGTCTTGCCCAACAATACAGAGGCACTTGAAGTCTCAAAAGATATTCGTCCAGAATGGGTTGTTAGGATTTCAGGAATTGTAAACAAACGACCAGAAAGAAATGTTCAAGAAGGAAAAATAAACGGAGACATCGAGCTTGAGGTAAAGGGAATTGAGATTTTAAACAAAGCAAAAGAGCTTCCTTTTGAAAAAGATGCAGATATAAATATCGACACTTATTTGGATAACCTCCCTCTTACTCTTCGAACAGATAAATCAAAAGCAGTTTTTAAGGTACAAGCAACTATTGTAAAAGCTTTTAGAGAATTTTTAGATAGCGAAGGTTTTACAGAATTTCAAGCTCCAAAACTGATAGGAGATGATGCCGAAGGTGGAGCGAATGCTTTTTCACTTGAATATTTTGGACACACTGCTCATCTTGCGCAAAGTCCGCAGCTTTATAAGCAGATTATGGTTGGTGTTTTCGAAAGAGTTTATTCTGCTGGAAATGTGTATCGTGCAGAAAAACACGCGACAACTCGTCACATAAACGAATACACAAGTCTCGACATCGAAATGGGATTTATAAAAGATCATACTGATGTTATGAATATGGAGAATAAAATAATGGCTTACATTATGAAAAAGCTCCAAGAAGATTGTGCAGAAGAATTTGCATTGTTTGAATCGGAGATTCCAAAAGTATTAGAAAAAATTCCAGCAATGAAACTAAGCGAAGCTCAGGAAATTATAAAAGCAGAATACGGAGACGATTGCGTGGGGGAACCAGACCTAGAACCACAACACGAAAGATGGCTTTGTGAGTACGCAAAAAAGAAATGGGATTCTGATTTTATTTTTATCACTCATTTTCCAGTTTCAAAAAGACCATTTTATACATTTGAA